>Ga0209264_1000142_pt1 | contig 67399 bp, 60 predicted proteins | sample SaaInlV_DNA_150m_FD_184687 | JGI IMG/M metagenome (GOLD analysis project Ga0209264, IMG submission 184687) | Marine microbial communities from expanding oxygen minimum zones in the Saanich Inlet - SI075_LV_DNA_150m (SPAdes) (version 2) | ecosystem: Environmental > Aquatic > Marine > Unclassified... | reverse complement strand
AAACTTAACACCTATAAAAGAAGTTTATCTCAACCCAATAACGATAAAAAATGGGTCAATAAAAAGCAGTACATTTGAAACAAATACTTAAGTTAACAAAATGCGACAGGTTGGTTGACATTTAGCGTACCTAACAAGACAAAGTTCCTGTTAAATGCTCATGCCCCAAATATACACATAGGCACGTTACTGTAGTAATACCCTTATATATGGGAATTTCTTCGCCACTGCTGTTACCGTGAATACATCTTTCATTTTATTTGCTCCGGTGCTGATTAATTAACTCAATAGCGCACCATGACTATTGAGCATTTAAAATTTATTGCTTACCAAGTTTCAACTGTTCAGCATATATAGTGCTGACATCTTGATTAATCGGTATGTCCAGCTTTCTCAGGTATTTGTCAACATAATAGCTATGGTGTACGCCTGCTAGTTCACACGCCACTAACCCACGCTGTATTAACTTCTCATTGCCGTTAAACTCTTCGGCTAATGAAGCTCCCATACTCCTGGTGTCCGTTGCAAATTCTTTGATCTTGATGCAGCTGCTGTCGTATTCGGTCATTTTTCGTTGTCTTTATCAGGCTAAAACTTAGCCAGGCTGTTGTGTGTTTACTCCGTCCTCATTTTTTCAGTCAAAATAGGCTTAAATCTGCATTATTAGTATTATTAAAATAATGAGTTTAGTCGTATTATTGGTAATATTAGTCAAACACATGAGTACTAAGGGGTGTAGTGATTCTACTGGGCTACACATACGCCTGGTTTTTCATACAAGATAAAATCACAACACAAAATCACTGGTTTCCTGAAAATACCGAAAACCTACACCCCTCGCCGTTCGTGAGTTTACCGGGTTTCGTAAAAACCCAACCCTCCACAGAGCTCGGCTGACGTGAGTTTAACTAATATTACTAATAATCCTGTTTCTGAGAGTTGGTAAACACAATGGTTATTCATTATTTTTAGCTACCTTGTAACTCATCGCTCTAGTCCCTTTTATTGCGTACATTTTTGCATTTTTCTCACCTCTGGAAATTTCCCAGTCAATGCCGTTAAGTTCTTTTAATGCTGTGCTTAGTTTTGCTCTTGAGAACTCTTTGGTAATCTCATACTTATCCGATCCAAACTCGGCTAGAATTTGTGAGTGATTCATAGATCCTGCTTTAAGTAGATCTAATACAAACAATCGTTCAGATTCGTACCTGGCTTTCAGTTCTGCATTCTTGCTTTCCTTTTTGCTATGGAATTCCTGCTCTATGTCTAGTTCGTGAACGCTATCCAGTATGTCGCAATAGCTCCCTCCGCTCTTTTTTGTGTAGCCATAGGAAACGAGCGAAATAACATCACCTCTTGCTTTCTCATTCCTGAACTCAACTGTAAAATCATTACCGTTATTTGATAGCTGATTGATTGAATACATACAGTCAATATCATTGTGAGTATCGCTAGTACCCTCATAAACAAGGTTTCCATCAGCGTCAGGATGCTTATTTGCGTGTCCTGCAATTATGATGGTGGCATCTTTGGCAATAAGATTACGCAGTACGTTGTATAAACTGGATTGTGAGTTTTTGTTCATCATGTTGGCAAACTTCTTTAGCGTGTCCAGTATGATTATCTTTCCTTGTGCGTCGCTTGTCTTAGCTAGATCACTTAATGTCTGTATCAATTTTGACGGCTCCATGCCTACGTTGGACGGGCTTATCATGTGGAATCCATACTTGTCCGCTATCTTTGTTTTAGTAAGAAGTCCTCGATAATGATCGTCTGCATTGATATAGAATATATCGCTAGCGTTTATCTGCTTGGACTTGATAGCGTCAATCAAGAATTTAATAAACAATAGGGTTTTACCCGTGTTTGGTTTAGCGTAAAATAAAGTTATCTGTCCGCTTAACGCCATGCCTTTGAATATGTAGACTTCATTACTCAAGTTTGTTTCCATTTCGTCTAGTCGATTTGTCATTGATAACTCTTGCAGTACGTCTAATGGGGATGATTGTTTTTGGATCTGGCTTGCGCTGGATTTTCTGTGTTCCGGTGACACTCCATAAAATTCATCATCTAGCGCCCGGTTCATGCCACCACCTTCTTGTTTTTCATGAACTCAAACTGCCTGCGCTTCTGGCCTTCAGAATCTAAATCACGGCATAGCATGGCTAAGCTTTTTCTTGAATCACCGTCATGCTCGTAATATGCGTACAGGTCGAAAGCATCACCACATTGCCCACCATCAACTGATAATCCTATTCCGGCATCGCCACTATGATGACTGAACCACCGTCCATCATTGAAAGCAATTAAGCCTGGTGTGCCGCTTTTACTGTTAGGTGATAGCCATTTTCTGCCTTTGCGTTGATACCCGTACAACTTCAGTAAAACTTGCGTATCAAGTGAATTGTTAGCATCTGCAATACCGAATCCATTACCGATTGCAGGCATTGCTTGTAACCTAGCTGTAATGCCTTGGTGTATTAGCTTTCGCTTGGCCTTTAATTCATCAATAGTGGCCTGTATTTGCCCAGGTATCGTGTCAAACGCCATGCCATCTTGATAATAATATTCGTAATGTTGCCCCCGATTTGGTGCATATAGAATTTGCTGGATTCGTGTTGCACTGGTATCGCCATGCAAAAGAATTTGCAATGCTTCTTGAATGTCCACCCACTGACTACACGGTAATGGTTTTTGCAGTGGTATCAGCACGCGCCATCGTTTGTCGGTACTTGTACTCGAATGAGTGGCGTAAATAAGATAACAACCAAGGCTTAGCCAATCTAGTTGCTGCTTAATATCCTCAAGCGTTCTATTTCCTGAATCAATATCTATCCATAGACAAGTCATCTTGTTCCAGTTAGCGACTTTGGACTTGGTCTTGATTCCTGATGTTTGTGGTGCGAGCGCATAGGCATCTTTTTTGTCCTTGTACTGTGGCTTCAGTGCCATTTCCATGATTTCTTCTATCGCAAGAAGTCGGCTTGATTCGGTAGAATTGTGATTTAAGAAAAGCGCCAGGCATTGTGGGCTGCTCAGCAATTGCGGGTTGTTCGTGGTATAATTAAACGTCATAATTTCTCCTGTTACCATCGCGGCATGGGGTTTGAATTGTGATTCTGTTAAAAATGTTGTAATAGAAGATGCCCCGTTTCCTTGCCGGTCTGGGGCTTTGTTGTGCGTGTGCATAAATTCACTTCACCTGTGCGTTATTCGCATAACTTTCAAATTGCTCTAAGAATTTATTCAGCACGGCTTTTCTATATAAAACTTTTTTACCCGCCTTGATAAATTCAGGTGCAGTGGCTCCCCATAAAATACCGGTACTTCGACTTGCCTTAAGCCCATCCGTTTTACCGTCATTAATTCCAAGATAAGCACTACCTTGCCGACTTGTTAATACAGGTGATTCGATACCCATTTCTTCTGCTCCAATAGTTGACTAAAGTTAAAAACAATTTGACTTTGTTTTTTATTATCTTGACACGTAAACCATTGATAAAAAACGGACAAAATAGATATTTTTAGACCTGCCTATATAAGTTGTCTATTTTACAGGTACAAAAAAACCCTAATTAAAGGGCTTCCAGGGAATAAATTAATATGAGTTATTTTTACATTTGTCTATTTAAAATTGGCGTGGCCTTCCTCTTTTAAATTCAACTCCCTTGAATGTACGTTTTATTAAGCTCTGGCTTGATGGCCGGAACAAATCTTTATTAACTTGTCTTAATTGCTCCCATGCTTCTTTTTGAGTAATTGCACCTGGAAAATCAGGATTATCTTTTATATGTTTGCGAATCGCCTTTGTTCTTTGTTCGGGTATTGACGTTTTATCCTTCACTTTAAATACTTCTTCGGGGGGTGGCGGTTCTGCATCTGTTTTTGGTGCATTAACTTCTTGCTTATCATTAAAATCATCACAATTTTCTATGTTTTCAGGTATTCCATATTGCTTAGCAAGCGCATCCAAATTTGATTGCTTTGCATACACTATGCTATTGCTCAATAATATCGACTGGCCTGCAAAGTATGAACCAGGCTCAATGAATAAATCCTTCCCGTTTACTTTGCCCGTATGCAAGTGAAAATTTTGGGTGTAAAAAAAATCTGCTCCATCATGTGGAGCCTGCCAGAAACAACTGACAGCGGTAGCATCCATTTCAATCACACCATCAACATACACACGCTCGGGATCTGCATAAAAGATTGCTTCGTCAAGACACCCCATTGGTTCATCCAGTTCGCGATAGTAGTAAGCAAAACCTATGTAATGAAAATATAATGTCTCAAGTTCATAAACGGCGCGTTCATCAGCTAAGTAATCTCTAGCATCATCAATCGGGATGAATACCTCACCATTAATATTTAAATTATTCATTTGTAACACTCCACTCATAAAGCGTTTGTCATTCAAGGGGGAAGTTAGTCAGGCGGTTGAATGAATCTGCTTTTCGGGTTGCATGCCCTAGACTAACTAAACTGTATTATGCCTACTTATCTAGTAAATCAGCAAAGCTTTTTGATGCTGTATCAGTCGCGCCTTTAACCAGGTGACCATAATTTCGATTAATCATATCCGTGGTTTTATGACCTACCATTCCGGCTATTACAGGCAGTGGTATATTGTGCATAACTAGCCAGCTAATAAAGTTGTGGCGCAGTGTGTAAAGTTCTAAGTCATCATGAAAGCCAGCATCTTGTTTTATCCATGCCCAGCAGTAATTTAATGGTGCTTTTGATAAACGCCTGCCCGTAATAGGACTAGGAAATACTAAACCATTGGCGGGATTACCCTGTTTTTTACGCCATTCCGTTAAAGCAGTGCGTACCGGCTCAGGCATTGGCATAACAAAAGGCGCTTTAACTTTTCTGCGCGTTTTCTCCAGTACTTTAGTGATGTTGCAAGCAAACGGCGTATCGACAACATGCACCCACTCTAGGCTAACAACATCGCCCGTTCGCAAGCCCATATAATAGAGAATGAGCATCATCGGTTTATGGTGGCTGCCTTTGTTCTTCTCATCATAGGCATCAACTGAATTAAGGAATGCTTGTTGCTGCTTAATCGTTAGATAGGTTCGCTTGGCTTGTTGATCTGTTGTCTCACTAGTCGTGGAAAATTCCAATTTATCCAACCTGTCAAATGGGCTACGCTCAATAATGCCATTACGGATAGCGTGAGCCATTAGGCTTTTAAGCGAGCCGTGGCGTTGAATGATCGTTGCTGAGGCATAACCCTTGGTATTTTGATTATGCAGCTCGGTTTGCGCTTGCACCCAACGGACTAAATCGGTCTTAGTAATCGAACACAAGGGCTTCTTTAGTAATTCAGGGAAACCGTTTCGGATGATGTTCAGGTACTTGTCGGCCTCAATGGCGCGTGAACGCATGTACAGTCCATAGTCATGGTCAAGATATGATTTAAGTGTGTTTTCTGTACTGGCGCGGGCTGCCTGTTTATCATCAAGCGGATTATTACCATTAGCAACGGCTAGCAGCTTATCTTTAGCCATGCTCCTTGCTTGTACCGCCGTTATTGCTGGCCATTGTCCTAATGTGATGTTCTTGCGCTTGCCGTTCGTACGATAGTAATAACGAAAACTAATCACATCAGCCCCGCTCTTTACCACTTTAAAGCCGCTTACCTCTGTATCAGCAATCAGCCCGTATTTTTCAACTAATGCGCTCTCAAACGGTTTCCAGTCTGAGCGATCACTCTTTCCAGACTGAGCGTATTTGATAAGCGCATCGGTCAACTTTATTTTAGCCGCCATAATCCTTCCTATAAATTCTGAGGTGTCACTGAGGTGTCATCTTAAAAAAACCACAGGAAACCCTGCCAAACTTTAGAATAACTCTAAAGCCTAGTAATAGCAAGTGTTAAAGGGGTCTTTATAGGGTGTGGTGGTTTCAGGAAGTTATAGCAGAAAAGGGGGATTTATCCCTTAAGACGGGATAGGTGCTTACGCACGCAGTTCATTGCATTAATACTTGCACCCGAGGCAAGTAATAAATCGCTAGTCGCAATTTTATCTGCCAGGCTAATTCCGCGTGCAGGATAAGGTATCAATGCCGAACCTCCGCCTGAAACCAGCACCAGAACTAACTCACCCTCCTGGGCTTGTTGTGCTATCTCTGCAATACGCTGTGCAGCGGCAAACCCAGCCATATCTGGCAATGGATGGCCTGCACCCACGACATCAATATATTCAATAGCGGTTACATTTTCATAATTGCATACGGCTATGCCCGGTACCGCTAATAAATGTGCAGGAATAATTTCTTGCGCTGCCTTAGCCATCGTACAGGCTGCTTTGCCAAAAGCAATCAAGTGGATTTTTTGCCATCCACCACTACGCCTTTTATCACGACTATTTTCTAATGAAATTTGTAGTTGATTAGCTACGTTGTGCAAGCTCTGCTTTACTGCCAGATAGGGGTCTGCTGCTTTAACTCCCGCCTGAAAAATTAAAGCGGCATCCCTGCGTAAATCAGGTATTAACTTATTTTTCGTCATAGCTACAACTATAGGGGGCGGATTTAGCCCTCCTAAATAATAAACAAAGCGCTCTAAAGCCTCGTCCTACAGATAAGGAAACCTTCTCTGTCTTAGGCAGGGCATAAGTAAATCAAGCCATTTCTTTAGCTAATTTAAAAATCAATTCGGCATCCAGAACCTGCTTATTATCCTCGAACAAACGCGCAATACAAGCACGATGCAAAGCAAGTTTTAGAGCACCAAAGCCTATCGCGCCCCAGACTATTTTTCCGTGCCGGTCGATACCTTTATCCATCATATCTATACCACCTATACCAACGGGTGGAGTGGCATTGGCATCAGCAAGCATTTCCAGATGTTTATTATTCTGCCAGTGCTCGGGCTTTAATAACTCTATGCCTGCTGCCCCCGTAGTCAGGACAATATTCGCATCTTGTATCAGTGCACCACGTTCATCGGAATCAATCGCTGCTGCTGGAGTTAGATCAACATTAAAGCGCTCCTTCATACTTAGGCAGGCTATTTCGGCACTTTCAATATGTCGGGATACAATGCTAACATCTGCTCCTTCTTCCGCTAACATGACTGCAGCACGTTGCCCAACGGGGCCTGTACCAGCAAGAATCACGGCTTTTTTCCCATTTAAAGAGCCGCTACTTGCTAATTTTGCAACCGCTGCTGCTGCTGTGGTATTACTACCATTACTGTCCAGCATCACAGAAACCTGAAAGCCGGCAAAAAAATAGGATTGTATAGCATTCAATAAAGCCTGACCTGCTGCCATATCACTGCCACCAACAAATATTGCAGTATTTTTTTTCTCTTTAGGAGGGCGAGTAAAAATGGCGCCTTCAACCAGTGCCCTGACATTATCAGGATTCAGCTTGGCATGGCCTATTACATGGTCAGCACCACCATCATAGGCAACAACAGTATCAAAAACGGAGGGGTAATGATCGGTATCAAATTGGAAAAGCAGCTTTTTCATTTATATGATTGAAAGGTTTATAACAATTATGCGTTTAAACAAAGATAAAATCGCGTTATTATAACGTATAAAAATAGTTAAGCCTTATTAGTCGCGTTGATATAACTCGCGTAATTAGTTAAAAGGCGCATCGCAGACAAATTATCATAACAACAGGTAGGTTAATAGATGAAAACACCCATTGAGATAGCGGTTACCGGAGCAGCTGGACAAATTAGTTATTCATTGCTATTTCGTTTAGCATCAGGTGAATTATTTGGTCTGGACCAGCCTATCGTACTGAGACTATTGGAAATCACCCCTGCTTTAGAGCGCTTACACGGTGTGCAGATGGAACTTAATGATTGCGCTTATCCGCTAGTAGCAAAAATCATTCCGACGGATGATCCCAGAGTTGCTTTTAAAGATGTAGATTATGTCTTTTTAGTGGGAGCAAGACCTCGCGGCCCAGGTATGAAACGCAAAGATTTGCTGGAAAGTAATGCCGCCATTTTTAGTGAACAAGGCAAAGCGCTTAATGAAGTCGCACACAGGGATGTTAAAGTCCTGATTACTGGGAATCCAGCCAATACCAATGCTTTGATTACGCAAAAAAATGCACCTGATTTAAGCCCTGGCTGTTTTTCTGCCATGAGTATGCTGGATCATAATCGAGCAATCTTTCAATTAGCTAAAAAATGTGGCGTGCGCTCAAAAGAGGTTAAAAACATTATTGTCTGGGGCAATCACTCTGAAACCCAGTATCCTGATTTAACCCACGCGACTGTTAAAGGCCTGGGTGCCTTAACATTAGTGAGCACTTCGTGGATTGAAAACGAATTTGTCTCCACTGTCCGGCACCGTGGAGCAAGCGTTATCGAAGAACGAGGAGGCATATCAAGCGCCGCCTCTGCCGCAAATGCCGCAATTTGCCAGATGCGCTGCTGGGTATTTGGCACCGAAACAAGCGACTGGAGTGACTGGGTAAGCATGGCAGTCGTTTCTGATGGCAGTTATGGCGTTGAAAAAGGCCTATTTTACTCCTTTCCTGTTCAGGTCAGTAGTTCAGGTATCGTATCGATTGTGCAGGATCTAGAACTAGATGCCTATAGCAAAGCATGTATCAAAGAATCTGCGCTAGAATTAAAAGCAGAGCGCAATGCGATCAAGCATTTATTGTAGGCTTGTACTTAGGAGCAAAAGTTTAATAATCTCCGGATCTTGACCTATTTCATAAGCAGACGCGCATGTATTCGCACTTTCTTTGTATTGCATCGCATACTGCACTTGACTGGCACGACACCTCTAAAATTTACTCAGTCAGCAACCTCTACGACTGGAGAGACGCTAGGTATTGAAAATGTTAGCACGCTTGTTGCGCATACTCCTGCTGATATTATTGCTATAAAAGGCGGCCCTTTTGAGAAATTCAAGCCACTTGAATACCCTGACCGTCTCATTTCGGGCGGTAAAACGGTAGTCGATAACTTTTCAGGTCAGTGAAAAAACACCTAGCGCTGACTAATCTCTACATAATCCCTTGCTGTCGCGCCAGTATATACCTGTCTAGGACGGGCAATTCTAGTCGCCTCACTGCCACGCATTTCTTTCCACTGCGCTAACCAACCCGGCATTCTGCCCATGGCAAACATCGTCGTGAACATATTAACGGGTATGCCTAGTGCCTGATAAATGATACCGGAATAAAAATCCACATTAGGGTATAAATGCCGTTCAACAAAATATGGATCCTTTAATGCCTGCTCTTCCATGCCCCTGGCTATATCCAGTAATGGATCATGAATACCTAATTTTTCCAGTATAGTGTCGCAGGCACTTTTAATAATTTTTGCTCTGGGGTCGAAGTTTTTATAAACCCGGTGGCCAAAGCCCATCAAGCGGAAAGGATCATTTTTGTCCTTGGCTTTATCCAAGTATTTTTTGTAATTTCCGCCATTATTCTGAATTTCATTAAGCATCTCCAGCACCGCCTGATTAGCGCCACCGTGTAATTGTCCCCATAAAGCATCTATGCCGCCAGAAACGGTCGCGAAAATATTAGCCTTTGATGAGCCAATCACTCTGACGGTTGAAGTCGAACAATTTTGCTCATGGTCAGCATGCAGAATCAGTAAGGTATCCAGAGCAGCAGCAACCTCCGTATCAATGACTTTACCATCCCCACCTTTTAGCATATTCAGGAAATCGGCTGCATAGGCTAAAGAAGGATCCGATGGAACCGCTGGTTGCAATTGAGTGCGGCGATAAAAATAAGCCATAATAACTTTCACTTGCCCCATCAACTGCACGATTGCCCGATCAATATCCTCTTTGGAAAGTGATGTCGGATTAATAAACTCTGGATAAAAAGCAGAAAGCGCCGATATTGCCGCAGAGACAACTCCCATAGGGTGAGCCTCAAGCGGGAATTGGTCGATAATATTATAAATCCCTTGCGGCAACTCTGAATAAGTAGCAACTCTCTGCTTAAAGTCGCTTAATTCAGTTTGGCCAGGTAGCTCGCCGTAGTAAAGTAAATAAGCCACCTCCTGAAACATGGATTTCTCCGCCAACTGCTCTATTGGATAGCCGCGATAACGTAAAATCCCCTGCTCGCCATTCAGGAAAGTAATCGCCGACTCACAAGAGCCAGTATTACCGAAACCATTATCCAGCGTAATACAAGCGGATTCGGTTCTCAATCGGGAAATATCCACTGCCATTTCCTGTTCTGAACCGACAATCAACGGAAGTGAGTAGCTTTTACCTTGTATTTCTAAAGTTGCACTGTCAGACATATTTCCACCTATTGATAAAAAAGACTAATAAAAAATGCGTACTTAAAACTATCCTAAATAAGATTCAATCCGCAAGAATTTAATTTGTTACGATATATCTCTCGCCCTTCAGTAGCGTTAGTTCAAATCTATTCCGCAAGTCATTCGCTTATATTGATACCTTTCAGCTTAGATTAGATCTACTACATTATAATCATATGCGTTCAATTAATAAGAGCTTCTTGCTTTAGCGAAGACAATGCCTCATCAAATTCAGCACTGACTTTAGGAACATAAGGCAGTTTTCTTTCCGCCCATTCTTCAATAATGATATCTGGTTTTTCTTGTGCTATATATTTTACCAAAGAGGGATAATCTAGCTTTCCATCTATATAGGTAGAACGATTAAATTTTCTTGAAAAGTGGAGTTGTAGCGCATTAAAAAAAGAGTCTTTAAAAATAACCCCGTTAAGTTTCTGGGTGTCACATATTAATGTATAGGGTGTGCTACCTGTGGCGTTGGCTGGTTGTTTACGTGGCTGGCAAGTGTTTTTAAAAATTGGCTTTGCATATATCCGATTAATATCAATTCCAATAAAGTTTGCTAAGTCTCCATCACTGAACACTAAATCTTCAATATTTTGTAATTCTGGCTGTATCTTTCCGGGAAACAACTTTTCTATTTCTAACATTATTTCGTATTGAGCAATATTCGCACCGTAGCCATTCCAATGCGTGTCTGTTTTATAATAAAGTTGATGATCTTGTTTTGCATTAATTAATGCCGGCCTTAAATCAACTTGCGTAATTGTGCTGTGCTCCCTTAGATAATTAATAAGTTGATCGGTTGCTGAATTTTCATTAACTTTGAGTATGTTACCCGGTAACTGATCAAAATATATCGTATGTTTATTAGGTGCTATTATAAATATATATTGTATTCCTTTTTTTGCTAGCCAATCTGAAAGTCTATTAATATGTAGGGAAAACTCCTCTAATTCTTGCTGAGAATATAAGTTGATATTTCTAACATCCCCGATTGGATCAGAATAACCTTTATAATCATTTTTAATTGACCCTAGAAACAACCAGCCATTCTTACCAATCGTGACATGCTCAGAAGAAGAATCCCCAATGGAATATTTAAGCATTTTATAATAATGAGTAAATAGCTCTCTTAACCCAAAGTGATCGGCATAATATCTGTTAAACATAGCAGGAAATCTTTCAATTTCTTTTATATTTACAGGTAATTTCGGTAATTTTGATAATTTCCTTTTTTCAACCATAGAAACTTCATTATCTACTTTAAATACGCTAATTGAAAAAGGAATAAATATTACCAAAAAAAATATTAAGGAAATAAAATAACTATTCAATTTATATATCGCATTTTTTTTCATAAATAATAGTTCCTAAAATCTAAAATAAATAAATGGATTGTATGTAGAGGATGCTATTTTAAAAATACTAAATAACAAGAGTGAAGTAATAAGTACCAGGCGTAGAATAGATACCGACAAGGCGATGCTTAAACATTTTTCCTGTACTAAACCATCAAGGTACATAGTTAACCGAGGGTAGGTTGGAGTTGATAAGATAAGACCGATTAAAAAGGCGTAAAATGCTTCATAGGTTAAAACCTGAGCAAATTGAAAAGAGGTAGTGGAATAATTTGTCATATCCAGCATTACATCCAAATAAGCGATTGCCAGTGGAAGTGTATCTGCCCTGAAAAACACCCAACCTACCATGACGACAACAAGCAAATAAATATGCTGCAAGGGTAACCAGACTCTTTGTATCAGCTTAGAAGCACCAGCATGTTCACACGCTAAAAAGGCGCCATGAAAAAGCCCCCAGATAAGAAAATTCCAACTAGCACCATGCCATAGTCCAGTGAGTACAAAAACGATCAATAAATTTAAGTAAACACGGGCAGCCGATACTCTATTCCCTCCTAATGAAATATAGACATAATCCCTAAACCAAGTCGATAATGAAATATGCCAGCGACGCCAAAATTCACGTATGGATTTAGCGATATAAGGATAATTAAAGTTCTCAAGGAAGCGGAAGCCAAACATTCTACCCAAGCCAATTGCCATATCAGAGTAACCTGAGAAATCAAAAAATATTTGTAGGCTATAAGCTAAAATACCTATCCACGCCAATGGCATAGTCAAATCATCACCCGGAAGCGCAAAGATTGAATCGGCCACTTCACCTAGTGGATTAGCGAGTAACATTTTCTTAGCCAGACCATATATAAAGCGCTGTACGCCACTTGAAAAAAGCTCGAGTGAGTGTGTCCGATTAGTAATTTGTAAAGCTACATCATGATATCGAACTATCGGTCCTGCAATTAATTGCGGGAATAGCGAAATATAAAGAGCCAGGTTAAAAATATTTCTTTGAGCGGGTACTTCTTTTCTGTAGACATCTACTATATAAGAAATAGCCTGAAAGGTGAAAAATGAGATCCCTAGCGGAAGATGGACAGGAGCTAAACCCAAGATTTTAATATCAAATAATGTGAGTACTATATTAATATTATCAACGACAAAATTAGCATATTTAAATGAAATTAATAAGATCATATTAACACCCACTCCCATAGTGACATATAAGCTTGCTAATTTTTTATTGGATAGCTCCTGGTATTTATATATTAATAAGCCAAAAATATAATTTGCAGAAATAGAAATTAACATGACGGCGAGGTAGAAAACTTCACCCCAGGCATAGAAAAACAAGCTACATAATAGTAATATTAAATTTTTGACCGATTTCGGTGAAAAGTAATATATAAACAGGGTTACTGGCAAAAAACCAAATAAGAAAACCGGTGAACTAAAAAGCATAGCTGTTACTTCCTTAAACCTGAAGATTAAGAGTGATTAATTCTAACGCCTAGTTTTCAGGCTGTGATTTAAATTGACAAAAGCCCACCCCCTAAAATTGGATTTTAATTTTCCTTAGTACAGACACCCGGTGTATAGCCAACGACTTCTTCATGGCTACACGCCTTGCAGCCGCTTGAATAACTGGTAAACCGGCCGTTCTTTCCCATGGCACAGACAGGTGCATAGATCATGGCACACACTTGTGGCCTTACTTCCGGGCAATCAGTTAAATTACTGACTTTTGTAGGCGTATTCTGACAAGCACTCACCGCTATCAACAGCACTAAATACAGCACGCCTCTTAATATCATTGCAAACTCTCCTTTTCCACAGGTGATACCTTCACCACAGCACCAAAAAAGGGGTGATCTAAATAATGTAGCTCATTAAAAAGCACTCGTCTCTTTTCATTTAATCGATAGACCACGCCATCAGAGCTGGCCGGACTGAATTCCAGGTCAACAATCACATGTAATAAGCTTCCCCGCTGAATTTTTATCCAGCCGTTTAAGTCTACATCAGGCTGTGAAACATCTATGGGCAAGCTGACACCGCCACTCGCCACTGGAATTTCCCATGCTTGATAATAAAAGGGCCGATAGGCTTTTTCTCTGTCTAATTTATTATAGGTATTTTGCAGGGTCTTCTTACCAACACTAGCTTGTGCATAACGAGCTATTGGAGAAATTTCTGTTATGGTTTGCTCGAAGAGTTCACTACTCGGTGACTGTTGCTGAAAAATGATTAACTCGACCTGAAACCAGCGCGGATCCGCATAAGCCAGGCTGTTAAAACAAAAGAGTAATACCACCAACTGAATTTTCAATCGATATCTCATAAATCATCATCCGTTAATTGGGCTAATAATGTGCTGACAAAGTCTATTTTCTCATCAGTTGTAGCGAATTTTTGCGTAAAGCGTAATTTATTCCCGCCTTCGAACTTGTATATTTGTGCCTGTGTCTGGATCAATATCAGTAATTGCTGCATATTCAATTTAGGGTCGGCATTAAATAATACTCGCCCACCTTCACTGTAAACATCAATTTTCTTAATCCCTATTTTATCCGCCTGTTGCTTTAATTCTGTGATCGAGAATAACACTTTAACCTGTTCGGGTAACAGACCGAAGCGGTCAATCATTTCTATTTTTAACTCACGTAAATCGTCTTTGCTTTCAGTGCTAGAAATACGCTTGTATAACACCAGCCGGGCATGTATGTCCGGCAAATAATCCTCAGGAATCAATGCCGCTGTCTGTAAATCCACTTCTGTGCCGCTATGCATTGGAGCGTTTAACTCTGGCTGCTTACCCGACTTCAAAGCCTTTACTGCGCGATCTAATAATTCGGTGTATAAAGTAAAGCCTATTTCCTGGATTTGTCCACTCTGGCCATCGCCTAGTAATTCACCTGCGCCACGTATTTCCATGTCATGCGTGGATAACAAAAATCCCGCACCTAATTCACCCGAGGTTTCCACTGCCTCTAACCGCTTTAAACCGTCTTTACTAATTAATTTTTTCGGCGGGGTAATAAAATACGCATAAGCTCGATGATGGGAGCGCCCTACCCGACCACGTAACTGATGCAATTGCGCCAGACCTAACTTGTCGGCACGGTTAATAATAATCGTATTCGCGGTGGGAATATCGATACCACTTTCAATAATCGTGGTACTTAAGAGTACATTAAAGCGCTGATGATAAAAATCTAGCATAATCCGCTCTAGTTCACGCTCAGGCATTTGCCCATGCGCAATTTCTATCCGCGCCTCCGGAACCAAACGCTCCAGTTCGCGCGCCATCTTATCCATCGATTTAACATCATTATGCAAAAAATACATCTGTCCGCCCCGTTTAAGCTCGCGCTGACAGGCTTCTTTTATTAATGAGTCTATCCATTCGGAGATAAAGGTTCTGATCGAGTGACGGTTGGGTGGCGGAGTCGCTATAATCGAAACATCACGCAAACCGGACATTGCCATATTTAAAGTACGCGGGATCGGCGTTGCAGTCAGGGTTAGTAAATCAACTTCCTGGCGTATCGCTTTAAAATGCTCTTTCTGACGCACGCCAAATCGGTGCTCCTCATCGATAATCACTAATCCCAGTTCACGGTATTTTATCTCTTTAGAAAGCAGCTTATGCGTACCAATGACGATATCTACTTTGCCTGTTGCCAGGTCAGCAATAATCGCTTTTTGCTGTTTCGGCGTTATAAAGCGCGATAGCACCTCAACCCGAAAAGGCCAATCGGCAAAACGATCACGAAAATTCTGAAAATGCTGCTGAGCTAATAAAGTCGTCGGCACCAGTATCGCTACCTGCTTACTACTCTGTGCCGCTATAAACGTTGCGCGCATCGCCACTTCGGTTTTACCAAAACCAACATCACCACAGACCACTCGATCCATAGGCTGAGCCGAACTCATATCTTCAAGAATACTATCAATCGAAGTTTGCTGGTCTGGCGTTTCTTCAAACGGAAAGGCATCGGCAAAAGCCAAGTATTCGCTTTCCTGATAACTAAATGCATGGCCTTTATTCAGCGCCCGTTTAGCATGAATATCTAACAATTCGGCCGCCACATCATGGATTTTCTCCATGGCTTTTTTCTTCGCCTTACTCCATTGATCACCACCCAATTTATGCAACGGTGCATTTTCAGGATTAGCACCGGTATACCGGCCGATAACATCTAAGGCCGAAACCGGCACATAGAGCTTATCTTCATTGGCATATTCCAGCGTCAGAAACTCTGCATCTATATCGCCAAATTTTAACACCTGTAAGCCCAGGTAGCGCCCAACTCCATGTTCCTGGTGAACCACCGGTGAGCCAACAGTCAGTTCATTAAGATTATTAACAATCTTTTCCAGCTCACGCGCCGCTGATTTTTTACGCCTGCGTCGTTGCTGCGCCTTATCACCAGTTAACTGGCTTTCGGTAATAATCGCAAGACCAGCTTGCTGTAAATATAAACTATGATCTAAAGATGCCACCACAATACAGGGAGAATCTTTACCCTGGACGAACTGCTCCCAGTTATCAACTTGCTTCACACTGATTTTATAATCGCGTAACTTATCGATTAAAGCTTCTCGATGCCCAGCAGTTTCAGCAACAAACAGCACTCTGCTGTCACTATTTGCAACAAATGCCTTTAATCGACTCGCTGGTTCACGCAATCTCTGGTCTATGGTCACTACAGGCAAACTCAGACTCTCAGCCTGCCACGCCTCTTCTGCGGTCTTTGCCGCTAAGTAAATACGCCGAAATTGCGCTATATGCTGAATAAATTCATCTGCCTGTATATACAGCTTTTCTGGTGCAAGCAGCGGCCGCTCTAGATCATATTTACGCTGCTGAAAGCGCTCATCAACTTCTTCAATAAAATGCTGCGTAGATTGCTCTAACGTTTCTGGTAAAACAAAAGCGGTCGTTGCTGGCAAATAATCAAATAAGCTTTCGGTTTTATCTACAAATAAAGGTAAATAAGCTTCAATCCCGCTGGGAGTAATACCTTTGCTGACATCTTGATATAGCGTATTGTTTTGATGATTATCAGGAAATGCCTCACGAAAAGACTGGCGAAAATGATTGATCGCCTCATCAGTAAATGGAAATTCACGCGCTGGAAAAAGTTGTATGCTATCAACCTTTTCTATTGAGAGCTGGGTTTCCGGGTCAAAGGTTCGGATCGATTCGACTTCCTCATCAAATAGCTCAATCCGAAACGGGTATTTGCTGCCCATGGGAAACAAGTCAACAATCGCGCCACGCACTGCAAACTCGGCATGTTGCACCACTTGAGAAACACGTTGATAACCGACGGCTTCCAGCTTGATCCGGTTGAGGTCGAGATTAAACTGACTACCTATGTTGATAGTAAAACTATTGGCTAAAATATGCTCTCTAGGCGCTAGACGGTGCATGAGAGTTGCCACCGACAACACCAAGGCACCACATGTTACTTCAGGTAATTTAGCCAGAGATTTTAAGCGCTCGGAAACAATCTCGGGCAAGGGTGAAAACACATCATAAGGCAAGACCTCCCAGTCGGGAAAATGCAAAATGGGATACTCGTCCTGCAGAAAAAACGACAACTCATGCTCCAGTCTTAAAGCTGTCTGGTTATCGGGGGTCAAAACCACAAATAGCCGAGATTCGTTTTTAATCGCCGTCGCAATTGCCAATGAATCCGCACAACCTTGCAGGCCAGTCCAGAATATAGACTGTTTTATTTTATGCGGGACTTTAGGTAAGAAAATAGATTGACTGTCTGACATTGTAGAGAACTAAAAATCGTTATTGTTAGCTTGCTATAAAAACTGTAGCGCGGACTTCAGTCCGCTAAGTAACCTGCATAACACACTTTTACATTATCAACTGAGAGCCCAGGTCTTTAGCTTGTATTTAAAAAGCAGACTAAAGATCCGCGCCCCAGAGTTGTAAAAGTTATTACATGCACGCAGCTAAGTAATACAAAATAATGTGTAGTTTACCATGCACAAAAGTAGAGACTCATATCAAACCCCGCATATCGGTACAAATCAGGTAATACCTTATATAGCGTGGCTTTAACCTGCCATACAATACATCTTAGTATATTAGCGGGTTTTAGCCACGCTATACACCCTTGTTACAGCACGATACTATTAAAAATGACGCTGAATAAACATCGCATCACCATAACTAAAAAAACGGTATTTTTCGGCAATGGCATGTTGGTACACTTTTTTAATCCGCTCATACCCGGCAAATGCAGACACCAGCATCAGCAATGTTGACTCAGGCAAGTGAAAATTAGTCAGCATAGCGTCTACCGTTTTAAATTGATAACCCGGCGTAATAAATAAATCAGTATCACCACACTCGCTTTCTAACCGACCGTTGCGAGAAGCAGACTCTAAAGAGCGCATCGCAGTGGTACCAATCGCTATCACCCGCCCGCCCCGTTTTTTAGCCTGCGCCACTGCCTCAACTGTTTGCTCAGGTACTTCGAAATATTCTTTATGCATGACATGCTCTTGCAGATTTTCAACTTTAACCGGCCTAAAAGTCCCGCTTGCCACATGCAAAGTGACAAAGGCAATAGCAACGCCCTTCACCTGAATTTTTGCGATCATCGCTGTATCGAAATGCAAACCAGCTGTTGGCGCTGCAACCGCACCACTTTGTTTAGCAAAGACAGTTTGATAGCGCGTCTGATCATTCTTATCATCGGCACGCTCGATATAAGGCGGCAAAGGCATATGCCCGATACACTGCAATATATCCTCAAGAGCTTCATCACCCTGGAACTTTAAATGAAATAAATCATCTACCCGCCCTAAGACCAGGCACTGAAACCCCGCATCCAGCTCAATCAATGCACCGGCTTTAGGCGACTTGCTAGAACGCATATGCGCCAGCACTTCCCGATCATTCAACACGCGCTCTATTAAGATCTCTACCTTGCCGCCTGATTGTTTATGACCAAACAGGCGCGCGGGAATCACTTTAGTATTATTTAGTACCAGCAAATCATCTTTATGCAGTAACGCCAGCAAGTCGCTAAATTGTCTATCCTCAATTGCATCAGTCTCCTTATCCAGGCATAAAAGCCTGCTCGCACTGCGCTCGAACAAAGGTTGCTGAGCAATCAATTCATCAGGAAGATCATAGTAAAAATCACTTTTTTTCATGCACGATAGTTTCCATATAAACAGATCTCAGTATTAAACCATCTATTTTATAGAATTTTCTAGCAATATAAAAAGAGATTACTTATAATTGTTAACTGTTCTGTGCCGGGGTGGTGAAACTGGTAGACACGCCGGATTCAAAATCCGGTTTCTTCGGAAGTGCCGGTTCGATTCCGGCCCTCGGTACCACAGATTTTTAAAGGCATTGCGCAAAACGCAACGCCTTTTTTTATGCCTGAAATTTACCATGTCACCGTCAGCACAACAATTTAATGTAAATTAAATAACACTTACAATACTGATTTAATAGTGCTTACACTGTATTTTTATACGGGAAAGAACAACGGGGCAGATTTGTTGAAAAGAAAAAGCACCCATGACTGAAACTCCTTGAAAAGCTAGTCACTCCATTCGCAGCCGTTAATTACTCGAATCATTTTATAAATCAATAACTCCGACTCCTTGTCGACCTTTCTCGGCCGCACATCCTGTGGTTTCTATAATTAGCAATAATCAACGCACCGCAACGCGAACCCTTACTGCTATAATGAGCTCTCCTCTCTTTACGACAACTTATCCGGGCCTCTATGCCATTTTCAAACCTTGGATTGTGCAATCCTATTGTACAAGCAATTAAAGACTTGGGTTATACAGCCCCTACTCCTATCCAGAAACAAGCCATTCCCATCATCATTTCTGGTAAAGACCTAATTGCCACCGCTCAAACCGGTACAGGAAAAACCGCCGCGTTTGTTCTACCGATATTAGAGATATTTAACAAAGAGCGTCAATTGCGTGGTAAACGTATACGAGCGCTTATCCTTACCCCTACACGCGAATTAGCGGTTCAGGTTGCTGCGAATGTTGCTGAGTACAGTAAAAATCTAAACCTAAGCTCTATGGCTGTTTATGGAGGCATTGATTCCGAGCCACAAACGCAACGCTTAATCGAAGGCGTCGATATTTTAGTGGCCACACCGGGCAGGTTACTTGATTTGGCTCATCAGCGTGCACTGCATTTTGATGAACTTGAAGTACTTGTATTAGATGAAGCGGACAGAATGGTGGATATGGGTTTTGCTAATGATATTAATAAGATCATTGAGCGTTTACCCGAAGCTCGTCAGAACCTATTATTTTCGGCCACCATGAGCGCTGCCGTTCGTGCCATTGCCAATGATTTTTCTGATAACAAAATAAGCAAGCCAGCTGTTGAAATATCTATTTCACCGAAAACCACAACGGCGCCCAATATAGACCAGTGGTTAATCACGGTAGATAAAGACACAAAGTCTGCATTGCTGAGTCATTTAATTAACGAGAAAAAGTGGGATCAGGCGCTCATTTTTATCGAGAAAAAACACGGTGCTGCCAAACTGGTCGCCCAGCTTGCAAAACGCGGTATTGAAGCAGATTCCATTCATGGTGATAGAAGCCAAGCCATGCGTGAAAAGATTTTGGCTGATTTCAAATCGGGCAAACTAAAATACTTAGTGGCCACAGGGGTTGCCGCCCGAGGTATAGATATTGGTGAGCTTAGTCGGGTGGTTAATTACGACCTACCCTTTAAACCAGAAGAATACATTCATCGCATTGGTCGAACGGGTCGCGCTGGCTTCACAGGTGAAGCTATATCATTTGTTGCAATGGGCGATTTTAAAAATCTATGCGCCATTGAAAGCCGTTTAGACCATATAATCAAGCGAAAAGAGATTGAAGGATTTCCAGTTAGAAAAGTGGTTCCAGTTTCAATTTTGAATTATGTTCGCAAGAGCAATAAAGGGTAGTATGCCCTTTAATTTTGTAACCCTAATGCAGCTACCAGTGACGAATTAAGCTGCTGAATCGTAACGGTTAAGACTATATTGTTCTCGTACTTCCTGAGAAATTAATCCCTTTAAAAAACAATCACTTGGATATTTTTAGTCTAGCGTTTGATGGAACCGTTTGTGATTGTAAAAGGTAATATAATCGTTAACACTTTCTTTTAGATGGGCGATAGACTCGTACTCATTTAGATAGATCCATTCACATTTTGCATTCCGCCAGAATCGTTCTATACAGATATTATCTGTTGCTCGACCTTTGCCATCCATTGAAATCGTGATCCCTTTATTTTTTAGGTGTTGAGTATGAATGTCACTGGTATTGGAGATCCCATGCGACGGGATCGCTTTTGAATGCCAATCAATAATGGCGGCCAAATAGACCATACCGCCCTTTGTTTTGATATAAGTAATGTCGGTACTCCACACCTGGTTTGCTTTGCAGATCTCTAACCCTCGTAATTTATAGCTGTACTTTTTATGCGATTTAATCGCAACGGTGGTGTTGACTTGTTTGACCGCTAAAATGGCATGCAGCTAAGGGGTATCTAGATGATGAAACTGAACAGGGATATTCAGCAGAAGGCCTATACACTGACTGGAATGACGATACCGCTCTTTCAACCGACAGATACGATGAAGGAACGCACTTCATGGCTAATCCATAGGGATTTTCGTAATCACCACTTATGATTGCCAGGGGTTGGCGCACAGCTTGTACGGGGCTTTCTAATTATATTGGTTATTTCGTATCCTATTGTGATATTAATAGGCTATCAAACCTTACAGGCTTATTAAACCATTACAAATCAACACTCATATCAGCGTGTATTTTCAAGTAACTCAAAGCAACTTATGAGCTTACGCTTTAAGCTAGAAGAATTAGTTGAGCGTGAAATTATAGTGCACGCTATTGGTTTGTAAGTGCTTTGATAAAATCCTGACTTCCCCATAGTTTAAGCGGTTTTTTTGAAGTGAAGTGGAATCAATGGCTTGCGATAGAACCTATGGCCAACTAATTTTCCTCGGTTTAATTGACCGCACAAAAAAGCCTCGGTCAGATTACTCCACCCAAGGCTTTTAAATTCTTCAATATTACTTTAACTAAGCCAGGTTAATTTACCAGGCTTAACAACACCCCGGCAGCGACAGCTGAACCAATGACCCCTGCAACATTCGGCCCCATCGCATGCATCAATAAGAAGTTATGAGGATTGCTTTCTAGACCGACTTTATTGGCTACCCGCGCAGCCATCGGCACTGCGGAAACACCTGCAGCGCCAATCAATGGATTAATCGGGATGTCACTAAATTTATTCATCACTTTAGCCATTATTACACCCGATGCTGTGCCTATACAAAATGCTATTGCGCCTAAGGCTAAAATACCTAAGGTCGTTGCCTGTAGGAATTGATCTGCGCTCATTTTAGAGCCTACTGCAAGCCCTAAGAATATAGTCACAATATTTATCAATTCATTTTGCGAGGTTTTGCTTAAGCGCTCAACGACCCCACAGACATTCATTAAGTTACCCAGACAAAACATACCTACCAAAGGTGCCGCAGAGGGTAGGAGCAAGGCACATAGAATAATCAGCATAAGCGGGAAAATTATCTTCTCGGTATTACTGACAAAACGTAATTGCTGCATCTCTATACTACGTTCTTCCGGTGTGGTCAGCGCGCGCATAATTGGCGGCTGGATTAAAGGTACCAAAGCCATATAGGAATAAGCGGCAACTGCAATAGCTCCCAGCAAATCCGGCGCTAATTTAGAAGCGACATAAATAGCAGTAGGCCCATCCGCACCACCGATAATGGCGATAGCTGCTGCATCAGTCATGGAAAAGTCCATACCAGGCACCATATTTAAGGCTAATGCGCCTAATAGCGTGGTAAAAATACCAAACTGCGCAGCAGCTCCTAGTAATAATGTTTTAGGGTTCGCCAGCATCGGACCAAAATCGGTCATCGCGCCGACACCCATAAAAATCAACAAGGGAAACACCCCTGTCTTAATACCACCATACAGGTAATGCAAAATCCCACCAGGCTCAGAAATTCCAGCAACTGGTATATTACTTAAAATCGCGCCAAAACCAATGGGGACGAGCAGTAATGGCTCAAAACCTTTTTTGATAGCAAGATAAAGTAGCAAGAAACCGACCAGCATCATAACTATCTGAGGTCCCTCAAAATTGTAGATTCCCGTGCTATGCCACAAGCGTGTGAGATTTTCCATAGAATGTCTCTATATATTAATTATTGTGTTGTAAACAAAAAAATACCCCTCGCCAACGATGCTGAATGGGGTATTTTTAAAATAGGTTTGAAAAGCGCTGCAAAGGCAACTAAAGGGAAATCAAAATATCACCAACGACAACAGAGTCCCCTTCTTTAATGTTAATCGCACTAACAGTACCAGCGACTTTAGTGCGCACTTCCGTTTCCATTTTCATCGCTTCCATCACTAATACCACATCGCCTTCAGCTACCGCTGCACCGATATTGACATTAATTTTTAGAATATTTCCCGCCAATGGGGACTCTACTACAGCCCCACTGGCAGACGGCGCTTCAGCAACCGTTACAGTACTCGCTGACTGCGAACTCTCTGTTGTTGAAATTGCAAGCCCTACACCACCAGGACCCACAGCAACATCAAAGCTCTGTCCATTAACATTAACAGTATAACTTTCCACTTCTGCTTTAGGCGCCTTGGTAGCAGCAAAAGCTTCTGGATTGGGCGCGGGTTCAAAAGCATCAGGATTGCCGCGATTGACAATAAACTTCCAGCCGACCTGAACAAATAAACCATTTATCAAAGCGTCTTCTTCAACATTTTTTGCTAAAGGCACGCCCTCCTGCTCTGCTTTAGTTTTCACTTCCGCAATTAAAGCGTCCATTTCTGATGCTATTAAGTCAGCCGGGCGGCAGGAAATAACCTCACCACCCTCTTCTAGAACCCGAGCCTGCAATTCTGCATTAACCGGTGCTGGAGTTTTGCCGTATTCACCTTTTAATACACCTGCGGTTTCTTTGCTAATTGATTTATAGCGCTCGCCTGTCATAACATTGAGTACAGCCTGCGTACCGACAATCTGGGAAGTAGGTGTCACCAGCGGTAAATAACCCAAGTCCTCACGTACCCGTGGAATTTCTTTTAGCACTTCATCAAATTTATCTGCTGCACCTTGCTGCTTTAGCTGACTCTCCATATTCGTCAACATTCCACCCGGTACTTGTGCCAATAAAATCCGGCCATCGACACCTTTTAAGCTCCCTTCGTGCTCAGCGTATTTAAGGCGTACTTTTCTAAAATAGGCAGCAATGTCTTCCAGTTTTTCTAAATCAAGCCCGGTTTCACGCGCCTGCCCTGCCATCGTGGCCACAATAGTCTCTGTGGGGCTATGGCCATAAGTCATACTTAGAGACGAAATTGCAGTATCAACATTATCAATGCCAGCTTCTATCGCTTTAATTAAAGTCCCGACGCTTAACCCTGTCGTGGCATGGCAATGTAAATGCACTGGAATATCCACAGTGGCTTTAAGCTGCGACACTAAATCGTAAGCATCATAGGGTGTTAATAAGCCTGCCATATCTTTAATACAGATAGAGTGCGCACCCATATCTTCAATCTGCTTACCTTGCTCGATCCACTTAGCCGTTGTATGTACCGGGCTTAATGTATATGAAATTGTACCTTGTGCATGAGCATCGGTATTTAAAACAGCTTTGACCGCATGTTCGATATTACGCATATCATTCATCGCATCAAAAATACGGAATACATCTATACCATTGACCACACAGCGCTCTACGAATTTATCAACAACATCATCCGCATAATGTCTATAGCCCAGGATATTTTGTCCGCGAAATAACATCTGCTGAGGAGTATTAGGCATTGCTGCTTTTAACAAGCGCAATCTTTCCCACGGATCTTCACCCAAATAGCGGATACAAGCATCAAATGTTGCACCACCCCAGGACTCTATAGACCAATAGCCAATTTGGTCAAGCTTTTCACAGATAGGCAACATGTCTTCAATGCGTAAACGTGTTGCCAAAATCGATTGATGCGCATCCCTTAAGACGACTTCAGTTATACCTACTGGCTTATTTGATTGGGTCATGATAATTAATTATTTCCTCTGACTTTTCAGCCGTAGATTTTCTTACCTTATGGGTAATAGCTCAATCTTTTACCTTGAGGGTACTAGATATTTATTTATGCTTGCTTCTATGTTGATGAACTGCTGCTGTGATTGCCGCAGTCATAACAGGTGAAATCGCATTTGAAGAAGCTACTGGGCTAGACGCACCACTCACCGCCGTTACCTTACCCTCGGGAATAAAAGTAGCGACGCAGTAAGCTATTAATTTTACTACTGCAATTAACATCACAAGGAAAAGAAATACAATGCCCATCCCAGTAAGCATCAACTCTACCCCTTGTGTCATCGCGTCATTCATAAATACTAACCATTATTATTAAATCGCCAACATTATCGCTAAAAATTGAGCATTTAACAACTTTCCATATGCTTTAAACTTGTTTAAAAACTTCACGATATATGGCAATAGTCAAGCATTACTGCTCTCATATGAAATTTTTTATGCTAAAATCCCAAGTTGACTTAGATACAAGCTTTAACCTTACTATAAAAGCAGTTTTGCACCGCTTAAATTCGTTGTAAAATCTGTTATTACTTTAAAGTATATTTTATATACGCCTCCACCATGGATCGGAATGGCATGAAAACTATGACTAACAAACCCTTTCCATTTTTTTCAAAAAAACAGTATTGCCCGTGATCAACTCTATAGTTCTGCCTTAGTACGCCAGCAGACAAAAGGTCTGAAGATCGTCTCCATCTCGTTTAATTAAATTATCATGATTTCAACTATAGTAAATGCCGCTCTATTTATGATTGCTCTCGGCTCTGTACTTGCAGTCATATTAGCCATAGCGAATAAGAAACTCTTTGTCTACGAAGACCCACGCATAGAAGAAGTCGACGATATGCTACCACAGGCCCAGTGCGGCGCTTGCGGCACACCTGGATGCCGTCCTTTTGCGGAAGCAGTTGTAGACGGGACCAAAAACCCCTCCGCCTGCACTGTAAACTCACCAGAAGGCAATGCCGAAATTGCAGCCTATCTCGGCGTCGGTATGGGCGACCACGAAAAAGTTGTTGCCCGCCTCGCCTGCGCAGGTGGCTCACATGTAGCCTACACGCGCGCAAAATATGAAGGCTTAAAATCCTGCCAGGCCGCCTCGGTAGTTTCCGGAGGAGGAAAAGGCTGTAGTTGGGGCTGTTTAGGCCTAGGCGATTGCGCCGATGTCTGTGATTTTGATGCTATTTATATGGACGAACACGGCCTGCCTATTGTTATTGAAGACAAATGCACAGCCTGTAATGATTGTATTGTTGTTTGCCCTAAAGATTTATTCACCTTAATGCCGGTCAGCCAGAAGCTTTATGTTGCCTGTAAAAGTCTGGATGAAGGCGACGCCGCACAACAGGAATGTGAAGTCGCCTGCACTGCCTGTGAAAAATGCGTGGTCGATGCGCCTACAGGCTTAATAGAAATAAAAAACAATCTGGCGGTCATTGATTATGAAAAATATCAGGATATTGATGTTGACCGCACGCCTATAGAACGCTGCCCAACAGGGGCAATAGTCTGGTTAGATAGTAAACTCGGCTCAACCCATGCAAGTAAAGGCAAAGAAGGCATGAAGCCACATCGAGATGCCGCTCTACCCATAGGTTAACAACCTTAAAACTTCTTGTTTAGCTCTTATATTATTATAATAGATCCTTAAACAAAACTAAGTAAATCGTAATTATCCGGCTAATTCAACAGACAGGTGTAAAGCGCGGCTCTAGCTGCCAACTCTCTCGACTATTGATACAAGCAAGCTGAAACCACGCTCTACATACTTAGGAGTGAGTATTTGATAATTTCTAGAAGTTTGAATCAAAGAACTTTTGTTCGTTTTCAAGGCGTAGAAAATGGCGCATAGCAAGCTACGCAAATATTGTTACAACGCAGAAAACAGGCAAAAGTTCTGTGTCAAGATTCGGATATTATTAAACCCTTACTCCTTAATAAAAGACAGGGATTGATTTCATAGCAAGACTGCACCCATTTTTAGAAGGAAAACAAATGGCTATTTTTGGCAAAAAAAATAAAGACAAACAATTTAAGTACCCTGGCATTCGCATGGCAATGGATGGCAGTGCTGCGGTCATCATGTGTGAACGCGAAGCCAGTGATGCAGCCGGTGCCTTTCCAATTACTCCCTCTACTGACATGGGAGAAGGCTGGGCAGAACAAAAAAGCAAAGGGCATATTAACATCTCTGATCGCCCACTTATCTTTGTCCAACCTGAAGGCGAACATGCTGCGGCTGCTATTACAGCCGGTTTGTCTATGACTGGCTTGCGCGCAACCAACTTCAGCTCATCGCAGGGCATAGCCTATATGCATGAATCTTTATATGCTGCTGTGGGTAAACGCCTGCCCTATGTACTTAATATTGCCTGCCGTGCCATTACCAAAGCTTCTTTAAACGTGCATTGCGGTCATGATGACTATCATTGTATCGACGATACCGGCTTCATCCAGGTGTTTGCCAGCGATAACCAGGAAGTAGCCGACTTAAATATTATTAGCCGAAAAATTGCTGAACTCAGCTTAAACCCGGCCGCGGTTGCTCAGGATGGCTTTTTAACCTCACACTTAATCGAAGATTTACAACTCCCAGAGCGCGAGTTAATCGAAGAATTTCTTGGTCTGCCCGAGGATATCATTTACTGCCCCACTCCTGCACAGCGTATTTTATACGGTGAAAACCGGCGTAGAATTCCCGAGATCTGGGATGTCGATAAGCCTATGATGTCAGGCGTAGTGCAGAATCAAGATTCCTACATGCAATCAGTTGCCGGACAACGCCCCTACTTTTTTGACCACGTACAGAAATTTGCAGATGAATGCCTGGATGAATGGTATGAACTGACCGGCAGACGCTACCAGCGTATTGGTCAATATCGCTGCAAAGATGCCGAATACCTGATTATTTCTCAGGGTAGTGTCATTCGCACAGCACAGGCAACCGCTGATTATCTACGCGAAAAGCGCAATATTAAAGTGGGCGTCGTCAATATGACTTTCTTCCGCCCTTTTCCCGGTGACTTGATTTCTGCTGTCGCTAAAGGCCGCAAGGGCATTACCGTGATGGAACGTACCGATCAGCCCTTATCAGAAGACTTGCCGCTGATTTCGGAAATTCGCAATGCGATGGCCAAAGCATTTGAAAATGGTCATGCCAAAGAAACGCCATTCCCTGAATATGCATCTTACAATAAAGTCACAGACACTTCACCACTCTACTCTGCCTGCTTTGGCCTAGGAAGTCGTGACCTACAACCCGAAGGTATTATTGCTGCTATAGAAAATATGCTACCGCAAGGGAAACGTCAGAAATTCTTTTATCTGGGCATAGATTTTGTGCGTAGCCAGGCTTTCTCGCCGAAACAGGAATTACAACAGCAAGCAGTTATTGATGCTTATCCGGCGATTCGTGATTTAGCCCTAAAAGGCTCTGAAAACCCTAATCTGATGCCCAAGGACTCACTAACCGTGCGCATGCATTCAGTGGGCGGCTGGGGGGCGATTACCACCGGTAAAAACCTGGCAATGACCCTATTTGATTTGCTTGATTATAATATCAAAGCTAACCCTAAGTACGGCTCTGAGAAAAAAGGCCAGCCAACTACTTATTATTTATCAGCAGCACCGGAGCCGATTCGTATTACCTGTGAATATGCACATGTTGATATCGTTATTGCCCAGGATCCGAATGTTTTTACGCACGCCAATCCACTGGCCGGACTCAATAAAAACGGCGTGTTTATTATTCAAAGTAACCTGGAAAGCCCGCAAGAAGTCTGGCGCACCTTCCCCAGAGCCTCGCAGCAATATATTGTTGATAAAAACATCAAAGTTGCCTACCTAGATGGCTTTAAAATCGCACGCGAGGAAACCGACCATCCTGATTTACAATTTCGCATGCAGGGCATTGCCTTTCAGGGTGCATTTTTTGAGTCGTCTCCTATCGCTGAAAATGCGGGCAAGAGCAAAGATGATATTTTACAAGCCATCCATAACACCATTAAAACCAAGTTCGGCGGCAAAGGCGAGCAGGTAGTCGAAGAGAATTTCCGTACAGTAAAACGTGGTTTTAGCGAAACTAGACACCTCGCTGTTGAAGAAATGAAAGTCGGCGATGTCGCGCCATGGGCTGTTAAAAAGGAAAAGACCGCGCCACTGATGCTACTGCAAAAGCCAGCGAATGATGACCCAATATCGGATATTCATCGTTTTTTTGAACAGACAGGCACAAACTATATTAATGGCCGCGCCAACGAAAGCCTGGCCGACCCTTTTATGGCACTGAGCATTATCCCTGCTGCCACCGGAATTTACCGGGATATGACCCAGATTCGCTTTGAGCACCCCATCTGGATTCCAGAAAATTGTACCGCCTGTGGTGACTGCTATACCGCCTGCCCTGATAGCGCGATCCCCGGCCTGATTAATAGCGTGAATGAGGTGTTTGAAACCAATATCAAGCGCATCGAAAAAACCGGCAAAACAGTTAAGCATTTACGCCGTGCGATTCGTAATGTTGAGAAAAAATATCATACCTTAACGGCTGATAAATCAGAAGGTACGGTGTTGGATCCGATTTTTAATAAGTCGATCGGCGAAACCATCAAAGAATACCCTGATGCGGATCAGGCTGAAGTCAAACAGGAATTTGAGTGGTTTAAAGAAGCGATGGGCGACTTTAAATTTGCCATTACCAAGCCATACCATGACGCAATCAATAAGCGCACCCCTAATAATGGCGGCCTATTTTCGATCACGATTAACCCTATGACCTGTAAAGGTTGCATGGAATGCGTCGAAGTCTGCCCTGATGACGCACTAGAACCCGCTCCGCAAACAGTCGAAAGCATACAAACATTGCGCAATGACTGGGAGTACTGGAACGACCTGCCAACATCAAACCCTAAATACAAACGTATTGATGATTTAGATGAAAAGGCTGGCGCCCTGACCACTATGCTGCTAGATAAACACACCTACGCTTCGATGAATTGTGGAGATGGTGCCTGCCTAGGCTGCGGTGAAAAAACTATCGTGCATTTGTTCACCAGTACAGTGACGGCACTGATGCAGCCTCGTGCTAAAAAACAAGTGGTCAAGATAGACCAGCTGATCACAGACATGGAAAAACATATCCGTCTGAAATTATCAGAAAAACTGGATATCAGCGACATAGAAGCCCTTGAAGCAGCGATTGATGCCAATAAGAATGTCGATTTAACCCTAACCAAATTAAGTAGCTCATTAAGTGCGGGTAAAGCCAGTGACCCTATTGATAGCAAGTGGTTAAAGTGGGCATCACAGATAGTAGCGAAGCTTAAACATTTAAAATGGCAATACACGACCGGTGTAACTGGCAATGGCCGTGTTGAAATGGGCATTACCAACAGCACCGGTTGCTCTTCAGTCTGGGGTTCAACTTTTCCATTTAACCCCTACCCTTTTCCGTGGGCAAATAACTTGTTTCAGGATGCACCATCATTAGCAATGGGGATCTTTGAAGGACATATGGTCAAAATGGCAGACGGTTTCAAAGCCATTCGTATGGCTGAACTGGAAATTGCCGGAAAATATGATAAGCAGGAAAGCGATCATTTCTTTAAGTATTTTGATTGGCATCAGTTCAGCGAAGAAGAATACCTGCTTTGTCCACCAGTCGTCACAGTTGGTGGTGATGGCGCCATGTACGATATAGGTTTCCAGAACCTGTCCCGTAGCATTATGTCGGGTATGCCATTAAAAATCCTGATTTTAGACACTCAAGTGTATTCAAATACCGGCGGCCAGGCCTGCACTTCTGGCTTTACGGGGCAAATATCCGATATGGCACCTTATGGCAAAGAATGGAAAGGCAAGACTGAGCGGCGTAAAGAAATGAGCTTGATTTCCATGGCACATAGAACCACCTATACCTTGCAAAGCTCTATTGCCCACCCGAACCATTTAATCGAAGGCTATATCGATGGCTTAAATTATCGTGGCCCTGCCATTTTTAATATTTACGCCGTATGCCAGCCTGAGCATGGTGTTGCCGATGATGCGGCGACCATGCAAAGTAAACTTGCTGTTGAGGCCCGTGCATACCCTTTAATGACTTACGACCCACGCGAAGATGATACCTGGGAAAAAAGCATGTCACTAAAAGGCAACCCGGATCTAGACAATGACTGGACTACTTACGAGCTTAAATTCGTTGATGAATATGGCATAGAAGATACCATGACCGTGCCTTTAACCTTTGCCGACTGGGCAATGACTGAAGGACGCTTCCAGAAGCACTTTAAATTTGTCGCTCCTTCAAAATGGACCGACGACATGGTGCCATTACATGAGTTTATTGATTTAGACCATGATGAGATGGCAGAAAATACTGCCTACGTCCATGCGGTACACCCTGAATCAAATACTCTGGTTCGCGTTGCAATTGATCCCGAAATTGTGCACGCCACCATTGGGCGACGTAATTTCTGGCGTACCTTAAAAGGCCTGGCTGGCCTGGATAAAATTGTCATTGACGTGGAGGCCATTGCCGCACAGGCCAAAGCAGAAATGGCTTCCGGCATAGCCTCTAACTTAATGAATATGGTGAGCGGCAAATCAGCCGACGGCGCTACCGATGTCAATGCATTAGCCGCTGTTTTAGCCGCTGCTCCTGCTGCGAGTGCGCCTCAAGTACCCGTACCAACAGTTGCTGCTCCAGCAGGAAAAACCGCTGCCGCCAGCCCAGTTGCAAAAGCCGAACAACCCGCTGCAGCAGGTGGACATGACGCCGTGTGGATAGAAACACCGGATTGTACAACCTGTGACGAGTGTGTGGATATTAACCCGAAAATCTTCAAATACAATGATGATAAAAAAGCCATCATCATAGACCCGACAGCCGGGACGTTTGAAGATATCGTTAAAGCTGCAGAAAAATGTACTGCTGTCATCATTCATCCAGGCACACCCTGGAACCCGGATGAGAAAAACCTGGCGAAATTAATAAAGCGGGCTGAGAAGTTTCAGTAATAAAACACTACGAAGTTGCCCCCTGTATCAGGATAGTTTTCGCCTTATTTGAAAAGCATAACATCAAATGAGGACGCATTCCTCACTCAGAATGCGTGCAGATCGACAAAAGGCAAAAGCTTTCAAAGAACAAAAAAATGAAGTCGATTCGTTTGATGATGGAGATGAGTATTTTTCTCCAAAAATATAAGACATCATTTTTCGGAGATGCTAGTGAATATTAACTTAGGTTAAAATTATCAAGAGAGCAAGTTGGTATCTTTAACTATGCTATTGCAACATACTTTAATCGTTTTTTACCTAAATTGTAGGTAAGACTAAGGAGCGTGGATTTAATAATTTCCGGATCTTGACTGGTCTTTTTATCCGTTTTCCTCGTTGTAGCAATAGTTGCATAGCTTGCTATTCGCCTATTGCTACGCCTTGAAAACGAACAAAGATCCTGTCAAAGTTGCGTATATTATTAATATCCTCACTCCTAAGCGTATTAATTCCCACAATCGATGAACTATAAAAAATCCCTAGTCAAATTTGCCATCAAAAAAACCCCAAAGAAAATGATATTCTGGGTTGCGAATAAAAAAGCTAAAGGAATAGCAAAACTAACAGACTTCAGGTTTAATTCCAAAGAACGCAAACTTTATGCGCAACTGCTCCTCTCTGGTGAAGAGAAAAAGGAGGAACTCTGGCTGGAAGACTTTACCCTGACGACTCATAAACAATCATTCCAGCTTGTCATCCACCAGATACAATCTAACCGCCCCTGGTTAGATTGCCTACTTAAAAATTTTGTACTGGAGCGAGAATGGAAAGTTCCCGATAAACATGCTGATCTGATTCATTATTTACTTGCTTTGGATAATTCCGGGCAAGAAGAAAATAGCGAATAAAAATGCTGCTTACATATTGAAGAGATTTTATGTTTAAGCAAATAATATGGTATAAAATAGGGCATATAATACGCATCCGCTTTATTTCTAAATGTCTCTAAAGCCTGGTAGTCAGTGCTGTATTCGGTATTGAGCAATTAAACCTATGAACCTATTCAATCTATTTGGCAAAAAGTCTTTTCCTCACGGTATTCATCCCGATACCTATAAAGAACAAACGCAGGCGAAAGTTACACGCCGCTTGCCTTTTGCCGATGAAATCATTGTGCCTTTGGCACAAAGCATCGGTCGACCGGCGAAAGCCATTGTCTTTAGAGGTCAGCATGTCGTTCGTGGAGAAATCATTGCTGAAGCAGATGGCTTTATGTCCGTGCCTATCCATGCACCGGTTAATGGTACCATCAAGGCAGTTGATATTGCTTCAACTGCGAAAGGCGGTAAGCAGCCAGCGATTACCATTACCACCTCCTTAAACTCTGGCCAGCAAATTCCAGATTCGGGTGAGCGCTGTGATTATTTGCAAATGTCACGCGAGGAACTGGTTAAGGCCGTACAAAACACCGGGCTTGTTGGCCTGGGCGGTGCCGCATTTCCTACCCATGTTAAAATGGCGATTCCACCTGACCGCACTATTCATACGGTACTGGTTAATGGTTGCGAATGTGAGCCTTTTCTAACCACTGATCACCGGGTGATGCTGGAACAAATTGACAATTTGCTACTGGGTATTCGCATTGCCATGAGAACGGTAGCTGCGACAAAAGCAATCATCGGTATCGAAGATAATAAACTCAATGTGTTGGCAGCAATAAAACTCTATTTACCTGATGATGGTACAATTACCATTGAAGCCGTAGAAACAAAGTACCCGCAAGGCGCTGAAAAGATGCTGGCGTACTCTTTATTAGGTATAGAAATTCCGTCTGGTGGCCTGCCATCTGAAGTTGGCTTAGCTATTTTTAATGTGGCAACCCTGGCTGAACTAGGCGCACTACTCCCTGTCAAACAAGGTTTAATCGAGCGCATTATCACGATTACCGGCGATGGGGTAAAAAAACCAGGTAATTATTTAGCGCCCATCGGCACGCCCGTTCGATTTCTGCTGGAATATGCCGAGTTTATAGGCGCAGAAGCAGAACTTATTTTAGGCGGCCCGATGATGGGTATGCCGGCTCGCTCACTAGATGTACCCATTACTAAAGGCACAGGCGCATTACTTGTGTTAGATAAACGGGCTACCAAGGGCGATGATATTTTACCCTGTATAAAATGCACCCAATGCCTACAGGCCTGTCCTATTAATTTAAACCCATCTGAGTTAGGGTTACTAGCTGCTAAACGGCAATACGACATTATGGAAGAACAATATCACCTCAATGACTGCTTTGAATGTGGTTGCTGTAGTTATGTTTGCCCTTCCAACATCCCGCTAGTTCAATATTTTAGAATAGCAAAAACTTTAAACCGAGAGAGACACTTACAAAATAGCTGACACAATTATTAGCAACAATAAAAGGGAATTTATGAACTTATCAAAACTATTTGGCAAAAAAACTTTTCCGCACGGTATACACCTGGAAGAACATAAGGCTGAAACTAACGCTAAGCCAACTCGCCGCCTGCCTTTTGCTCCTGAAATCATTGTCCCCCTGGCGCAACATGTAGGAAAACCGGCCAAACCTCTTGTATTTCAAGGTCAACATGTCACACGCGGCGAATTGATTGCAGCGGCAGATGGCTTTATGTCATCCCCTATTCATGCGCCTGTAACAGGAACGATCAAGGAGATTGGGCTCGCTAAAACAGCGCAAGGTGGCAAGCAAGATGCCATTATTATCACCACATCGCTCAACTCAGGACAACAGCTGTTAGACTCAGATATTCATTATGATTATCTACAAATGTCGCGGGAAGAACTTATCCAGGCAGTACAAAATACAGGTATTGTAGGCCTGGGCGGAGCAGCTTTTCCAACCCACGTAAAAATGAAGACGCCCACTGATTGCTCTATTCATACCGTACTGGTAAATGGCTGCGAGTGTGAACCCTTTCTAACTACTGATCACCGGCTTATGTTAGAAAGAATAGATCATTTATTACATGGCATTCGCATCAGCATGAAGTGTGTTGATGCACCTAAAGCTATTATCGGCATTGAAGATAATAAAATGGATGTTTTACATGCCATTGAGCCATTTTTACCAGACGATAACAGCATTAGCATTAAAGCCATTGCCACCAAGTACCCTCAAGGTGCGCAAAAAATGTTGGCCTATTCTTTACTAGGGATTGAAATCCCGTCTGGAAGTCGCTCATCAGAAGCGGGTTTAGCCATTTTTAATGTGGCTACTTTAGCCAAGGTTGGTGCATTATTACCCAAAGGCCAAGGGTTTATTGAACGCATCATCACTATTACTGGCGATAATTTAGAAAACCCGGGGAATTATCTAGCACCGATTGGCACACCTTTACGTTATATTTTAGATCATGCTGGATTTAAAGGCGACGAAGCAGGATTGATCATAGGTGGCCCGATGATGGGCACGCCAGTGCGTTCATTGGATGTACCTATTACTAAAGGCACTGGCGGCGTACTGGTACTTGATGAGCGCGCCACTAAACGGGATGATATTTTACCTTGCATAAAGTGCTCGCAATGCCTAAGCGCCTGCCCTATCAATTTAAACCCTTCTGAGCTGGGATTATTAGCAGCCAAGCGACAATATGATGTGATGGAAGAAAAATATCATCTGAATGACTGCTTTGAATGTGGTTGCTGCAGTTATGTTTGTCCGTCTAATATCCCGCTAGTGCAATATTTTAGAATTGCAAAAACACTAAATCGTGAAAGGCACAGACAAGATGGCTAAACATGACTTGAAAATTGATATACGCACATCGCCGTATATCCGCAAAGCTCCCACTGTTGCGCAAATCATGCGCAATGTTGTGTATGCCCTGCTCCCTCTGGTAATTTATTCTGTATATCATTTTGGTATCAGTGCCTTGGCCTTGATACTGGTAACCACACTATCCTGCATTCTGACAGAGCATTTTTTCTGCACGATGTCAGGTAAAAAATCCACCATTCTGGATGCCAGTGCGGTAATCAGCGGTCTGTTGCTGGCCATGACTCTGCCGCCTGGGTTCCCCTTATGGATGGGGGCTGTTGCCGGTTTCACTGCAATTGCCATGGGCAAAACCTTGTTTGGCGGACTGGGCTTTAATATCTTTAACCCTGCGCTGGTGGGGCGTGCATTTGTCCAGGCAGCATTTCCAGTCTCCATTACTACCTGGACGCCTGCTCTAGCGGTAGACCGTTTCAGCGAGTTTATTCCATCGACACTCGCCTTGCCTTTTATGCACCCCTTACCAACAGCCGAATGGTCTGCCAGGGTTGCTATCGATGGATTTACAGGTGCTACGCCCTTGGCTTTAATGAAGTTTCAGGGAATAATGACTAATTCCTATGACTTGTTTATGGGGAATATCGCAGGCTCCACCGGTGAAACCTCCACGCTGTTAATATTAGTCTGTGGCACTTATTTAATATTTAAAAAAATGCTCGACTGGCGTATTCCTGCGGCAGTTATATTCGGTACGGCGGTATCAGCCGAGCTTTTTTATTTACTAGATCCGCTTAAATACCCCACGCCTGCTTTTATGCTGCTTTCGGGTGGCTTAATGTTTGCCGCCATGTTTATGGCCAGCGATATGGTTGCCTCACCTGTGACTCCTTTGGCGATCTTCATATTTGGCTGTTTAGTAGGGTTTCTCACGGTTATTATTCGTTTATTTGGCGGTCTGACCGAAGCCGTAATGTATGCAATATTATTCGGCAATGCTGCGACGCCTATTATTGAAACCTACACCCAGCCACGCATTTATGGTGCACGCAAGAAAAACCAGGATAAATCATGAGCACTCCAGAAAACCAAGTTCCTGAATTACCCTCAAGCACCAAGCTCATTATGACCTTGGCAACAGTTGCCATGATTTCCGGCTTATTAGTGGTCATGGTCTATGAATTTACCAAGCCCATTATTGCCGAGAACCAGCGACTGGCGACAGAGCGTGCTATTTTTAAGGTTTTACCCCTGGCAAAGAAGCGATTAACCTATGTTGTCGACCAGGATAAGTTAGTGCTAGCCGATGATAAAACCGTAGGTGAGCTAATTTATGCAGGTTATGATAAACACAACAATCTGGTGGGTGTTGCTATTAATGCAGCAGCGCAAGGTTATCAGGATATTGTTAAAATACTCTATGGCTACAATCAAGATAACAGTTGCATCATAGGCTTTGATGTATTAAAAAGCACCGAAACACCTGGCTTTGGCACCAAAATCACCACGGATGAGGGGTTTTTAGCTAATTTTAAATGTTTAGATGCACAGCTTAATGTGCCACAATCCGCATTAGCAAACGCAATTACAACAGTGCGGCACGGTACCAAAAAACACGCCTGGCAAATTGATGCTATTTCAGGGTCGACCATTACATCTAATGCAGTCGGGCGTATGTTAAATAAGAGCGCGCAAAAGCTGCTTCCGGTGGTTGTTAAGAATTTAAACCTGTTGAAGCAAGGACAGCAATAAAAACGTATCCCAGCCTACGCCATGACTCAAAGCGTGGAAACAAGATCAAAATGAGGTAAAAATGACTCAAGCTAACAAAAAAGAAACACCCTTAACTCTGGATGTCTTTACCGCAGGTATCTGGAAAGAAAATCCGGTATTCGTCATGATGCTCGGCCTCTGCCCGGTGCTGGCCGTGACTAATTCTGTCCTGAATTCACTAGCAATGGGCATTGCGAGTATATTTGTATTAGTTTGCTCTAATGCCTTAGTTTCTGCATTGCGCAACTTTATTCCCAAGCAGGTACGCATCACGACTTATATTATTATCATCGCCACCTTTGTGACTCTGGTTGATTATATTATTCAGGCTGTAAGCCTGGATTTATATAATCGACTCGGTGCATTTATTCAATTGATTGTAGTCAATTGCTTAATTTTAGGTCGCGCCGAAGCCTATGCTTCAAAGAACTCGTTTACCAAATCAGTGGTTAGTGCGCTAGGTATGGGGCTAGGCTTTACCCTGGCACTTGTTATGCTGGGTGGAGTCAGAGAATTATTAGGTGCCGGCCAGTTATTGGGCTATCAGGTGTTTAGCACTCAGTTTGAGCCCTGGGTAGTGATGATCTTACCGCCCGGCGGGTTTATCGTCTTAGGCTGCTGGTTATTACTGATTAATTATCTGGAGCAACGTAAAACAAGTAAATTAATTTTACGAGATAAAGCCGCTTCGCACGACCAATTGCCATCAGAAAGTTTTAGTTAACTTTCGAAAAACACGGGCCATAAAGTGAGCCTACTCATAAAAGCTATCGATTAAGGATCAAGCGGCAGTCTTAATAGTTCTTCCAAAAAATCGGAATTAGGCACCTTAAGCTCTACGCTCGCCTGGTTAGAAGCAATAAGTTTTAGCTGTAGTTTCGCTAGAAACTTACCAGAGACGACTTAAACGACAAGTACCGATGAAAATCGTTTGTCAGGATCCACGCCGTATCGTGGCTGCAAGATATTAATATGAAACCAACTGAACTTTTATCCATCATCATTCCTTTTCATAATGAACAGGAAGTAATCAGCGAATGCCAGCGACGCATATCTGCAGCCGTTGCAGCAATTGATATGCAGATTGAAATACTTTACGTAAATGACGGCAGTAAAGATGACAGCTTAGATATTCTTATTGCTCTGATGCAACAAGATAAACGTATTAAAATCATTGATCTCAGTCGTAATTTTGGCAAAGAAACGGCCATGACAGCAGGGCTAGATGTGGCAAAAGGCGATGCTGTGGTTATTATTGATGCTGACTTACAAGACCCGCCTGAGCTGATTACTGAAATGGTAAAAATCTGGCGTACTGGCTTTGATGTTGTGTATGCCAAGCGTACCAAACGCAAAGGTGAAAGCCTTATTAAAAAAGCAACAGCACGGTTATTTTATAAGCTGATTAATAAAATCAGTGACCATGAAATCCCGGAAAATGTTGGTGATTTCCGCCTAATGAGTCGCCAGGCCGTAGATGCGCTAAACCAAGTACGCGAGCGTAAGCGCTTTATGAAAGGCTTATTTGCATGGATAGGTTTTCCACAGACAGCTATAGAATATAGCAGAGATCCTCGTCTAGCAGGAAAAACTAACTGGAACTACCGGAAACTCACCAAGTTTGCCATAGAGGGCATTTCATCATTTACTCAGGAACCCTTACGCCTCGCTACTTATATGGGTTTTCTTACTGCGTTTGGCGCCTTTGCATTAGGACTCTTTTATATTATTAAAACTCTGATGTTTGGTGACGCGATACAAGGCTTCCCAACCCTGATTACCGTGATTTTATTTTTCTCCGGCGTGCAGTTATTATCTATCGGCATTCTAGGTGAATATATCGGGCATATGTTTATCGAATCCAAACAGCGTCCGCTTTATTTTATTAAAAAAACCTATTCGGCCAAGGCAGATGACTAAAGCCTTCAGCAATATATCCCTGGCGATTATTGGTATCGCAATTTTAACGCGCCTATTTGGTATTATTGAATATCCCCTGCACGACCCAACTGAAGCGCGTTACGCAGAAATCCCCCGGTTAATTATAGAAACTGGCAACTGGATTATGCCGCCCTTTGATTATGATGTACCCTTCTGGGGAAAGCCTCCGCTGACATTTTGGCTTACAGCAATCTCCTTTAAGCTGTTTGGTTACTCTGAATTTGCAGCGCGTTTGCCCGTATTTTTATTAGCCGGACTCGTGTTATGGCTAAGTTACTGCTTTGCCAAGGTAATACTCGGCGCCAAAAAAGCCGCCTTTAGTAGTACCGTATTAATCAGCACCGCACTGTTCTTTATTGCCAGTGGAGCAGTGATGACTGATATGGCCTTGTGCCTATGTATCAGCTTATCCATGATTAGCTTCTGGCATGCCCTAAATAACCCGGATGAACAGCAAGCCAGAAAATGGAGCTATTTATTCTTTGCTGGCCTGGGTTTTGGCTTATTAGTCAAAGGGCCTATTGTTGGGGTGCTAGTTTTATTACCTCTTTTTGCCTGGGTTATATTAGAAAAACAATGGTTAGCCACCTGGCTGAAAGTGCCCTGGTTCAAAGGCTCGGCACTGATGCTATTAATCTCTGTACCCTGGTATATCATCGCGGAAATTAATAGCCCAGGGTTTATCAATTACTTTTTAGTGGGTGAGCATTTTATGCGCTTTGTCGATGCTGGTTGGCATGGTGATTTATATGGTGTCGCGCATAAACACCCGCATGGAAAAATCTGGCTGTTATGGTTGTTTGCCAGCTTTCCGTGGTCGTTTATATTTCTAGGCAGTGTCTTAAGCTGGCCGTTAAGAAAGAATAAGACTATCACCTTAAAAAATGCCTGTCAGGGTAGTATGCATAGCTATCTTTTTTTATGGGCTATCGCACCCATGGTTTTTTTTACCATGTCTGGTAATATCCTGTATACCTACGTCTTGCCGGGATTACCTGCTTTTGCCATGATGGTTGCAGAAATGATTTCCCTACGCTTTGATACAAACGCTAGCCTGCAAAGTAAATGGCTGTATGCCGGGCTAATTATTCCGATTGCGGGTCTAGTCTTTATGGCGCTGGTATGGACGGCGCCTAATAAATTAAACTTTGAAAAGAATCAGAAATATTTAGTCGAAATTTATCAAAATACCCGGCAGTCAGAAAAAAGCCAGCTTTCCTACGCCGGTGAGCGCTTATTTTCGATCAATTTTCACACTCAGGGTCAGGCTAAGCGCATCACTTTAGCGGTAAGTTCTATCAATGCACTCAGCAATAATTCAATTGAAGATTATTTAATTATAGAAAAAGATCATCTGAATAGGCTTCCGGCTGAACACTTCAAAAACTTTGAAATAGTTGAAGAGTATCGGAAACATGCTTTGTTAAAAGAGAAATAAACGACCATGAACACCCACGGTTTTTTTAAGACCTTTATACGCTATACGATTTCAGGTGGGCTCGCCACTTCGGTTCAGTTCATTGTGCTAATTTTACTCATTGAATATCACATCACAACACCTTTACAAGCGAGCATGCTAGGTGCTGGATGTGGATTTTTAGTCAATTACAATATTCAGTTTCACTGGACATTTAAGGTCAACGGCCCACATAAGGTTTTTTTCACTCGATATTTAATAGTCAGTGCTACTATGTTTGGTCTTAATGCAGCAATTTTCTGGTTAAGCACTATCCCGGAAATATTAGCCTTCCTAAAAAGCATTCCCTATCCTGAACAAATTCCACTTGCCAAACCAAAAAATATTGCCTATTGGTATGCACAAATCATTGCTAGCACTGTCGTTTTTTTATGTAATTTTCTAACCAACCGCTATTACACTTTTAAACCCAGAAAACAATCTATACCCGCACCATCATGAAGTGCATAGATAAATATGCGAAATTTAGATTTACCCACGCTCAAAAGTAAACCTGATGTGGTTACACTAACCTGGATACAATCCTTATGATTATTCGTCTGCTTTTATAGCTAAATCTACTGCTTATAAGCCTCGCTTAGTTATGCTGATATTCCTCACCCAGAGTCGCATTCAGCAACAACCGTCGACAGCACTATATTTGTTACTGATGTTGATAGCGCAAACCAGAGTTTTGTTGCCAATGTCTATGTTGAATACCACTGGTACGCCCACGCCTGATAGGTATCGATAGATTCAGAACAGTTATGATTGATAAAGCCTAGCACCCCAGAATACAGATCGTCAATCAACATCATATTTTCAAAACCTTTCCAGAATTTTGAAGTCTCAACTGATGGCCTCGTCACATATCGCCAACGTTACTGGGGCAACTTCTCTCACCTGATGAACCTGTTCTCATATAACAAACTGACAGCCGTTGATTACAAAATAAAATAGCGCACAACTCAATGTAAGGGCAAAAAACCTGCCTCAAAAACCCATGACAAAACGGACTTATATTATATAGGACAAAGGGTTAAGACGATTGAACAGAAATTATACTCAGTGTATTCTCATTGAGTTTCAAAGTGAAACAGCCTCTCTTTCCGCCCTCTCACAAAAGATACCTTCAAGAGTCAGCATCTGTCCATTTGTGTTAATTAACGGTAGAATATTTCTATTAATATAAAGCTCCATTCTCCAATCGTAACAGGGATAACAGGCTGCATATTTAAAAATTGCACCACCATTAGGCGCGCCGAAGTCGGTAGTAAATCTTATCGGTTAGCGATGCATTGCACCGATCGGGTTTTGTGCAGCATCACTTAAATCCCCAATCCCCACCACCCAGTGATTTTGCCTGCGTTTTTCCACTACCATCTGTTTACTGCTCGTCTGCAAGACACGTCACGCTTAATAGAATACGGGTATTAGAAACTTTTCATCAAGTGAAAAAATTGCCAACTTTAAGTGTAGTCATTACCGTTGAAAACTTATGTTTATTTTCTGCATTATCCCTTACTATCAAAGCATCAATCTCTTTACCCCGGACCGCACAGCTTCTATTGTCGCTTAACCTATATTCCTAATTGAATAAATATTCAAAACCATTACGCTAAAAAAACCTGTACAATTACCTTTATTGTCTTGACAAGTTAGTTAATCATGAACCCAGAATCACTCAGTTATATATTTCTCAGCGCATTTCTTATCAACAATTTCGTGCTCGCCATGTTCTTAGGGCTATGTCCTTTCGTTGGTGTCTCGGCTAAACGTGATACCGCTTTTAATATGAGCCTGGCAACTACTTTTGTTATGTTTGTTAGCTCTACCAGTGCTTATGGTATCAATCTGGTGCTAACGGCTTTCGATCTGGAGTTTTTACGTCTGATTAGTTATATCGCATTAATTGCTTCGTCAGTGCAATTAGTAGAAATGGTATTAAAGAAATTTAGCCCAGCCTTATTTAGAGCCCTTGGGATCTTCCTGCCCTTAATTACCACTAATTGTGCGATTTTAGGCGTAGCTCTGTTTCAGACCTCTCGTGAGTATGACTTTTTGCAATCGGTATCTTTCAGCCTCGGAGCCGGAGCAGGGTTTGGCCTGGCTATCGTCTTAATGGCAGGACTACGCGAGAAACTGGAATTATCTAATTTACCCAACATCACCCAGGCAGCTGCTTTAAGCATGATGCTGGCGGGGATCTTATCCCTGACTTTTATGGGCTTTGCCGGCCTTGGCGGAGCAACGGCATAAGGCAAAAAACTGTAGCGCGGACTACAGTCCGCTAAACCTAGAAAAATCAATTGAACACGGAAAGTTCTAGGTTCATATACAAGACTGAACCAAAACAGGAGAAACCTATGTTAAATTTTATTATCGCAATGGCTGTTATATTCGGGCTAATGCTCGCCTGGATTTATATCCAGCAAATAGCCAGAGAATATGCTGCCAAACACCCCGAATTTGGCGCCATGAAAGAAGAGGGCTTAGGTTGCGGTAAAAACTGCGGATGTAAAGGCGGTGTGTGCGAGAAATAAGTCCTGCTAAGCTTAAACTAATACCTGCTAGACTTTAGAATCGCTCACTTAATTAAGCGGATTCAGCATACCTCCCCACGCTGCTTTAAAAGATGCGTGTAAATCGTGGTCGCTCCAGAATACTTGTATCGTGAGTATTACTAAAAGTAATTAACCCATACCAAAGCTTGTTTTTGTTGATTAAAAAATCCCTCAGAGCTATTACAACAGCATCATTTAAATAAGCACCCTGTAAGGAATTGTCCACAAATTTTTTCATTTTAATTACACAGCCCCCCTCCCACCCCTAAATTTCGGAGACAGCTGGCTATATTGCTGAATATCTTCCTCTATTTAAATTTGGAGTTAATCAGTATCAGACCGCTGCACCAATGTCATTGGAGCAGCTTTTTTCTGCCATGAGTTTGTTTTTAGATAATTACTTTAAGCGTGAGTCTGTTTTAACATCATCTGATCTAATACTGTGAAATAAGCTTGCTAAGCAGCAATAATCGAGTAGGCGACCCTGGGAGCTGTGATTACTATATAGATTAAACGCAGAAGCCATTCTGTCCGTATTTCTTCTTGTTAGCTAATGGCTTCTGCTTCCAGCTTGGCAAAGTATCTATAATTAACATGACTATCGAGCTTAGACTGGAAATTCTACGGCAAAGTTAACTCGACAATTTCCTAGTAAAGCCCGCGTTTAAAAAACTTTATCCACTTTATGGTGATAAAGAATGAATTAAAGAGCTGGAAAAAAGCCGCTTACAAAGTATTCAACGTTTGGTTTGGGTCGCGCCGCTGAGTATAGGGATACCGAAACGGGTATGCATGTCATCCGTATGAGCCGCTATGTAAAATTACTCGGGCTTTCTGATGGCATGTCTAAAGAAGAAACTGAACTGTTACTTAATACAGCACTTATGCATGAGATAGGTAAAATGGATACCAGATAGAATCCTGTAAAAACCGCAAAAATTAGATGCCGCTGAGTGGGTGATTATGAAATCACATACGCAAATGGATGCCGAAATATTAGGCAGTGATAGCTCCGCATTACTCAACTTAGCACGTATCGTTGCAATTGTGGATACTTTTAATACTCTTACAATGACCAGACCATATAAACACGCATGGCTGGTAGCGGATGCTATTAATCTGCTAAAAAAGGAAGCAGGGTCACATTTCGAACCCGAACTGGTGAAATAAAAGAGCAATACACAGCTCTATAAACACTCAAAAAGCAGATATAAAAAAGGCCCACTGCTAAAAGCAGTGAGCCTAGTATTGATTTAGTAACTTATCTCAAATTACCATATACAATATATACTTTAGAAGTTATGGTACTGTGCTTCTACGTCTTTGAAACGTTGAACGGCTTCTTCCATCAACGCTATCGCTTTTTCAGTTTGACCTTTCTTGTATGCTCCACGAGCTTTAGCAACTCTATTAAGCGCTCTATCACGCTGCGCTAAAACAACTGAGCTTTGAATTGTTTTCGCAGTTTGTTTAGTCTTTTTTATTAACGCCATAACAGTTTCTTTATCAGCACTACTTTTCATGGCGGCTAATGCTTCTTCAGATGCTGTAACCGTGTCTGTAAGTGACTGCACAACTTCAGCCTGAGTCTGGTTTTCTGTTTTACCAGCCGCCATTGCAGAAGGAGCTACAGCAAGCATTGCAAAGCTAACAAAAAACGCCATTACTAATTTTTTCAATAAATCCATCGTAGATTTCACCTTATATAAATGATTATTATAGTGTTAATGCATAATTAAAGCGTACGCACATTACCTATAATACCATAAATAAAGACCAGTAATATTTTAAATATTAATCACTTAAAATATTATGGTTATTATTTATAGCTAATTATTGTCGAATATCCTATCAAAATAAACTAATCTAGATATAACTATTCTCTTTATTCAGGGATCAACCCTTCACCAACAGTGACTATTTTAAGGGCATTTGTACCACCTTCCTGCCCAGTTAGGTCACCTTTAGTAATAATAAAGGTATCGCCTTTTACGGCATAATTGAATTTTTTTAACAGTGCAATAATATCCCTATTTAGTTGCACATGATCTTGATTTTTATACTCATAAAAAATAGGGATAACACCACGAAACAAAGTCACTCTACCCAAAGTTGCTTCACGACTACTAAATGCAAAGATAGGCAAACCTGATCTGATACGTGACATCCACAAAGGAGTTGCACCCGATTCTGTCAGCGAGACCAACCCTTGCACATCAGAATGATTAGCCATGTACATTGCTGCCAAGGCAATCGCCTCATCCTTACGCTTGAAGTATGTGTCAACCCTATGTTTAGAGGTTTTAGCGGCTCTCTGTTTATCCGTTTCCATACAGACACGCACCATGGCTTCGACTGCCTGTACTGGATACTTACCCGCTGCAGTTTCTGCTGAAAGCATAATGGCATCAGTACCATCGAGTACAGCATTCGCGACATCAAAGACTTCTGCACGCGTTGGAATAGGACTCTCAATCATTGACTCCATCATCTGCGTAGCAGTAATGACCGCTCTATCTAGCTCTCGTGAACGACTAATAAGAATTTTCTGCGCTGCTGGTAAATTAGCATCACCAATTTCTACACCTAAATCTCCACGTGCAACCATAATGACATCAGAAGCAAGAATAATCTCATCCATGACATCTTTTTGCATAGCTTCAGCTCGCTCTACCTTGGCAACAATCCCAGGGTAGCAGTCGACATCGGCCAATAGTTTACGCGCTAAATTCAAGTCATCCGCACAACGCGGAAAAGAAACAGCAACAAAATCTGCCTGAATTTTACCAATGGTTAAAATATCTTCCTTATCTTTAGCCGTTAATGCTGCGGCTGATAAACCACCGCCCAACAGATTTATGCCTTTATTATTGGATAAATACCCACCGACAACAACGGTGCAGTTAATACGCCCATTAACGACATCAACAACATCCAATACAACTCGCCCATCATCAAGTAATAAGCGGCTTCCTTGCTGCACTTCACGCGCTAATGTTTCGTAAGTAATACCAACATGGGTATTATCGCCCGCATTTTCAGATAGATTAATATCTAAGGCAAAGCCTTGCCCTTCATCTAGCCAGACTTTATCATCAGAAAAACGAGCGATACGAATTTTTGGTCCTTGCAAATCAGCAAGAATACCTATACGGCGCCCTGTTTTTTTCGATATTTCACGCACATTGTTCGCACGATCTATATGATCTTGAGCACTACCATGAGAAAAATTCAGGCGTACTGCATCAACCCCGGCATAAAACAGTTTTTCTAATACCCCAGGCTTATCTGTTGCAGGTCCAAGGGTTGCTAATATTTTCGTTCTTCTAATGTCAGGCATATATGGGAGGGGGGTAAGGGTTATTAAGTTAACTAAACAATGTAGTAATTCAATTACAGAAAAGGTCGAATAATGTCAGGTCTTATAAAATCTGCGCTGTTACTCTAAATTAACTGTAGTTGTCCGAGAGACGAAGCGAACCAAAGTCTGCCCTGTACCCGTTACCAGCATATAAAGTGTTTATTTTGCGTTCATTAAGGCACAAGTAGTATCTAACATGCGGTTTGAAAAGCCCCATTCGTTATCATACCAGGCAAGCACTTTAACTAATGTGCCATTAACCACTTTAGTCAAACTGGCTTCATAAGTTGATGATGCTGGATCATGATTAAAGTCCATTGATACTAGAGGCTTAGTATTAATATTCAATACGCCTTTTAATGTGCTTTCTGATGCCGCTACCAATAACCGATCAATTTCTTCTTTAGTGGTGGCTCTGGAAGCAACAAAGGTTAAATCAACGACTGATACATTAATAGTTGGTACGCGCATGGCAAAGCCATCCAGTTTTCCAGCCATTTCAGGTAGCACAAGACCAACTGCAGCTGCCGCACCTGTTTTAGTTGGGATCATAGATTGAGTAGCAGAACGCGCACGACGTAAATCGGGATGATACACATCGGTTAGTACTTGGTCATTCGTATATGAATGAATAGTCGTCATTAAACCACTTTCGATGCCGATACCATCAATCAGCGGCTTAACTAATGGCGCAAGACAGTTTGTAGTACAAGAAGCATTAGAAATAACCGTATCAGATGCCTTTAAAACATCATGGTTCACACCATAAACAATCGTTGCATCAACATCATTTCCACCGGGCGCAGAAATAATGACTTTCTTTGCACCTGCTGCCAAATGCGCTGACGCTTTTTCTTTATTCGCAAAAAAACCAGTACACTCATGTACTACATCAATACCTAACTGAGCCCACGGAAGTTTTGCTGGATCTCTTTCCGCCAAGACTCTGATTTTATCGCCATTAATAACAATATAATCGCCTTCCACACTAACTTCAAAAGGAAATTTTCCATGCACAGTGTCGTATTGAGTTAAATGTGCATTGGTTTCTGCATCGCCTAAATCATTGATTGCAACAATTTCAACTTCACCTGTACGGTTTGTTTCATATACAGCTCGCACAACATTACGACCAATCCGGCCATAACCATTAATTGCAACTTTAATCGCCATCCAGTTTCTCCTAAAGATAAATATAACAAGGCTTATCCATACAGTAATTAGCATGGAAATTTTTTAATTATACTAAATATCAGCCTCTTCCGCCATTCAATTCAATCTAACGCGCATAATAAAGAAAAATACCGACTCAAGTCCATGCACAGGCTATATAAAATTAGGATTTTTATTATAGTCAGGGTGAAAATAGGCTTCAGCAAACTTCAAATATATTACGACAACTAATAGCACCCACCTATACCCCCCCCAAGGCTCCGTAACAAGCTCATTCAACTTATTGCTATGTTATAATTGCAGAAACTTCAGACTCTTGCTTCTGCTACGCAAACCCTAAAGTACGCTGGGAAAGCTTTACTTGCCGATACCAATAGCGAACGACCCTCTAACTTTATTAATAATTACATGAATCCATGCCTGTATCATTAAACACGCTAGAAACCATCATCCGCGAAGCCGGAGATATCGCCTTAAATCAATTTAATGATTTACAGAACCTGGAAGTTTCGCAAAAAAGCCCGCGTGATTTTGTGACTGCAGCCGATATTGCAGTAGAAAAATTCCTTAAACAGGCACTTACCGGGCAATTTCCTGAATATGGCTTTTGGGGAGAAGAAAGCGGACAAAGCGAAAATCAAGCTCAACGCTGGATTGTTGACCCTATCGATGGCACTCACTCTTTTGCCAAGGGGCAATACTTCTGGTCTATCAGTGTCGCGCTGGAAATTGATGGTGAGCTTATTTTCGGCGCAGTTTACGCGCCAGCACTCAATGATTATTACTGCGCTAAAAAAGATCAGGGTGCATTTAAAAATGGTCAGAAAATCGGCGTGTCTAATGAAACTGATCTAGGCAACTCCATGATTGCTACGGGGTTTGCCTGCTTACGCTCATATCTGGAAGAAAATAACCTGGATCGTTTCTGCCGCATTGCCCAAAAGACAACAGGACAACGCCGTTTTGGCTCTGCCGCCATGGACTTGTGTTTGGTCGCTGATGGTCAGGTTGATGCTTTCTGGGAACAGGAATTAAACCTGTATGATATTGCGGCAGGTGCGCTAATAGTTCTGGAAGCAGGTGGAACGGTGACGGATTTTAAAGGCAACAAGGGTGTCTTTCCTAAACAAATCCTGGCCAGTAACGGCACAATTCTAGAGGAGCTATTACTATTAATGTAGTGCGCTAGAAAAAAGCACAACAGTAAAATTGAGATTTCTGGGCTTTATTGATTACGCCCCATACACATCCGAAGATTCCTGGTATTGCCAATCAGGCAAAGTGGGAATTGAGTGTCCAGGGCTAATCAACAGATCAATGACTTAACGGCCGCGACGCCCTGCTTTAGCAGTCTCGAACCCAACTCGCAAGGGCTTACCATTAAAATCTTTACCGTCTAAGCCGCTTATTGCTGCACGAGCCTCATGACCTTCCATTTCGATAAAGCCAAAACCTTTACACTGACCGGAAAAAACATCCGTGATAAGCTTAAGAGATCGCACCTTTCCGAATTCAGAAAACAAAGCTTCAAGCTCTGGTTCACTTGTGCTGGCAGGCAAATTTCCAATAAATAGTTTTTTCAATTCTGTTTTCCCTTTAGGAGTATTTAAAGTGGCCAGGCATAACAAGCCACAAAAAAAGAACCCCGCCTGAGCGGGGTCTTTGCTGCTCTAAAGCGCGATGCTTTAGGCAGCCGTAACACTCGTAGCCTGAGGGCCTTTTGGACCATCTTCTACTTCATAATTAACTGGTTGGCCTTCATTTAATGTTTTAAAGCCATCACCTTGAATAGCACTGAAATGTACGAATACATCATCACCGCCTCCATCCTGAGAAATAAAACCAAAACCTTTAGCCTCGTTGAACCACTTTACAGTACCTGTAGCCATGTAAATTACACCTGAATTAAATTAAACAAATAGGGAATTGCGTACAGTTAGTGAAACGGAAAATCAGAAGGGGTAACACGGAGGGAACATCCATTACTGCCAATTACAAAAATCTGTAGCTGTGCGTACTATATGAGAATTCCAAGCATTTTACCAGAAATAATTTATAATTTAGACAGATATATGCTTAATCTGAAACCCTCACACCGACCAGAGCATTAATACCATAAGCATCTAAAGCTTTGTAAGCCAGAAATATCAGACCATGAAAGGCTTATGCCAGAGATCATTCACAAATAATTAAAACTTAACTGCTGACAGTCTTTATAATAAATAAAAATGCACTCTACCCTGAATTTTTCGCCTACTTATGAGCCACACTTCAGTTGAAGGCGTAAATCGCCAGCAATTAATTCAACAACTACAAGATTTTCTGCCCGCTGATGCTATCTTATCGCAGCCAGAAGATCTTAGACCTTACGAATGTGACGCGCTCTCCGCTTACCGACAAATGCCTTTAATTGTTGTCTTGCCTGATACAACCGAGCAAATACAAGGCATATTACGCCTCTGTCATAAAATAAACCTGCCCGTCGTCGCCAGAGGGGCTGGAACAGGACTGTCTGGCGGCGCATTACCTAATGAGAATGGGCTGTTACTTTCGCTTGCAAAATTAAATAGCATCATTGCTATAAATAGCGAATTACGCACGGCTAGAGTTCAGCCTGGCGTACGAAATCTGGCTATTTCACAAGCGGTGGCTCAATTTGGTTTATTTTATGCACCTGACCCCTCTTCACAAATTGCCTGCACTATCGGCGGTAATGTCGCGGAAAATTCTGGCGGCGTACATTGCTTAAAATATGGCTTAACGGTACATAATATTCAGCAAATAAAAATCATAAGCATAGCAGGCGACCTAATTACTATAGGCAGTACTGGGCTAGACTGCCCTGGTTATGATTTACTCGCCTTAATGACCGGCTCCGAAGGCATGCTAGGAGTTATTGTCGAAGTGACCGTTAAACTTCTCCCCAAGCCAGAATGCGTGCAAACCTTATTAGCTGCATTTGATGATATCAGCAAAGCAGGAACAGCCGTTGCCGATATCATTTCCGCAGGCATTATTCCTGCTGGCCTGGAAATGATGGATAAATTGGCTATTCAAGCCGCAGAAGACTTTGTCCATGCCGGTTATCCAGTCGATGCCGCCGCTATTTTATTATGCGAACTAGACGGCAGCGAAATAGAAGTTGCCACGCATACTGACGCAGTACGCGAACTCTTAAATAACAGTGGCGCCACTGAAGTTCGCACCGCAAAAGATGCACAACAAGGCCTCACTTTCTGGAAAGGTCGCAAGGCTGCGTTCCCTGCCGTCGGCCGTATCTCTCCCGATTATTACTGCATGGATGGCACCATCCCCCGGAAAAACCTGGCTCGAGTTTTACAGACGATGGCAGAAATGTCGCAACAAAATGGCCTTGCCATAGCCAATGTTTTTCATGCGGGCGATGGCAATTTACATCCCTTAATACTTTATGACGCCAATATTCCCGGCGAGCTGAAACGTGCCGAAGAATTTGGCGCTCAAATCCTAGAGTTGTGTATTGCTGTAGGTGGCACCATAACCGGCGAACATGGCGTCGGCATGGAGAAATTAAACCAGATGTGCGTGCAATTTGAGACAATCGAGCTAGCTCAGTTTCATGCAATAAAGGCAGCATTCGACCCCAAAGCCTTGTTAAATCCAGGCAAAGCAGTGCCTAGTTTACACCGCTGCGCCGAATTTGGTGCCATGCATGTACATCAGGGCAAGCTCTCTCACCCGGAACTGGAACGCTTTTAATGTCCGTTATAGATAACGATATCAGCCAGCAATTGCAAGCCAAAATCCTGCAAACTATCTCTATGGGTAATAGTTTAACCATTAAAGCAGGTGGGTCAAAAGATTTTTATGGCCGCAAAGTCAGTGCAGATAGTGTATTAAGTCTTGCACAACACCAGGGGATTATCAGTTACGAACCCACAGAACTAGTAATAAAAGCGCGCGCAGGCACGCCGTTAAAAGACATTCAACAAGCGCTGGCAGAAAACCGGCAAATGCTGGCATTTGAACCGCCTGTCTATAATGAGAAAACAACGTTAGGCGGCACCTTAGCAGGTAACTTTTCCGGTCCACGCCGGCCCTATACGGGCGCTGCCCGGGATTATGTATTAGGCACAACCATAATTAATGGCAAGGCTGAATTATTATCATTCGGCGGTGAAGTCATGAAAAACGTTGCCGGCTATGATGTCTCCCGCTTAATGACTGGCGCCCTAGGTACCTTAGGTGTCATCATGGACGCATCGATCAAGGTCGTGCCTATGCCAGAAGCTGAGATCACCTTGGTGCAATCTATTACTATTGCTGAAGCCCTGGCAAAACTACATCAGTGGTCTGGGCTTCCCCTGCCCATTAGCGCCAGTTGTTTTTATCAGAATAGGCTTTATATTCGCCTATCCGGTATAGAAAAAGCGATTAATAATGCTGGCCAGCTTATAGGTGGTGAGCAGTTAAATAATGCGCATGAATTCTGGCGATCAATATGCAATCAAACCCACCCTTTTTTTCAAAGTCAGCATGCTTTATGGCGTTTTTCATTAGCATCTAACACGCCTGTTTTATCTCTGACAGGAGATATGCTATATGAATGGGGTGGTGCTTTGCGCTGGCTTAAAAGCGACTTATCATCGCAAGAAATTCGCTGCAATGACCTACTATTAAATGGTCACACAACACTGTATTCTAGTAACGCTCAACGTGACGCTGTCTTCCAGGCATTACCCGCCCCTTTATTAGCCCTACACCGTCGCTTAAAACAGGCGTTCGACCCGCACGGTATTTTTAATATCGGCCGTATGTATGCTGAATTTTAAAGCCCTCAGATAAGATTGCCTTAGCTAACCTCATTTTATGAGTTCTTTGTTTCATATTAGGATTTCCATAACAAACCTTTGGGTAACTTAATTTATTTTACCCACTCGAAATTTAGAAGAGCCATTTTATGCAAACCCAAACAACAAAAAATTTTTTAAACACAGCAACTGGAAAGGAAGCAGATAATATTATCCGCTCCTGTGTGCACTGCGGATTCTGTAACGCGACCTGCCCCACCTATCAATTATTAGGTGATGAACGAGATAGCCCGAGAGGCCGTATCTATTTAATAAAACAGATACTTGAAGGTCAGGCGGTTAGCAACAAAACTCAGACCCATCTGGACCGCTGTCTTAGTTGCCGAGCCTGTGAAACTAGCTGCCCTTCAGGAGTGCAGTATGGCCGTCTAGTCGACATAGGCCGTCAATTGATGAATGACCAGGCTACTCGCCCGGCATTATCTCGACTCATGCGTTATACACTACGCAAGTTGCTCCCCTTTCCACAGCGATTTGCGCTGTTAGTAAAAACCGGGCAGTTATTTAAGCCTTTACTTCCCTGCAAATTAAAACAACATATTCCTGACAAGCAAGTAAGCAGACCACTGCCTGATTATAGCCTGACAAAACCAACTCCAGTACCGAAAATGCTGATCTTCCAAGGTTGCGTGCAGTCTGTAGCTACTCCTAATACTAATAGCGCCACTGCGAATATTTTACATAAACTCGGCATAGAGCTTATTACACCTGCCCAAGCAGGTTGCTGCGGCGCTGTAAGCCAACATTTATCCGCAGAGCTGGAAGCACTGGATTTTATGCGCCGTAATATTGATGCCTGGTGGCCTTATATCGAGCAAGGCGTATCGGCTATTGTTATTACTGCCAGCGGCTGTGGCGCTATAATCAAAGAATATGGCTATTTGCTAAAACAGGATGCCCACTATGCCGATAAAGCTAGAAAAGTCAGTGAACTCGCTAAAGATATCAGTGAAATTCTAGCGGCAGAAGAATTACCCCTAACCCGCATTAAACCATCTTTGCGCAATATTGCATTCCAAAGCCCCTGCACTTTGCAACACGCCCAGAAACTCGATGGCATGGTCGAGTCTATCCTTACTCGCTGTGGCTTTAATCTTAGCCCAGTTGATGATGCACACTTATGCTGTGGCTCTGCCGGTACCTATTCGATATTACAGCCTGAACTAGCACAAAAACTATTAACTAATAAGCTCGGCGCACTGCAGAAACATCAGCCTGAACTAATAGTTAGCGCTAATATAGGCTGTCAATTACACTTGCAGAGACAGGCCAGCGTTCCGGTTAAACACTGGATAGAGCTTGTGGATGAAAGTTTTATTTAAATAAGTATACAATGCCACTTGTGCTTCACCATGAAAAACAGGCAGTACCTGAAGATATTATTGATGTATTATGAACTTCGATTACCCTTATGCAATAAACAGTTTTTTCTCTTTCCTTCATTATCTTCATGGTGAAACACAAGTTATCCGATGTGGATAAATAATAAATATTATGTTTAAATTTTTACCCGGCATTATCTTGGTACAACTAGTCACTGGCGCTCTGGTAGTGATGGCACTTAATTGGTCACAGGATTTTCAACTGGTTATTGTGATTGGCATAATCGCATTTTTTAGTGCTATTCTGACAGCATTCTGGTTTTCATCCATTGCGCGTAATATTTTCCATGACCAGCAAACAGCACTACGCAAACAACACGCACAGGACAGGGAAAGCTTCCTAAGAGAAGCAGGCGAAGAAAAGGCCAGTGCCATAAAAGAAAAATCACAAATGCAGGATATGCATGCCCGTGAGCGCGAGAGAATACTATTAGATACCGAACGGGAGAAAAGTAATATTATGGTTGCAAGTTATGAGAAAATCAAACAAGAAACCCGCAAAGCCCATGCCAAAGCAAATTTCAAGGTAGGCGCTGCATTTGCTACCGCTGTCGGCGCAGGTGGCATTATGATCTTCAGCCAACTAGTGACCGTCGGTGTTATGTTCCTGGTCGCGTCAGGCAGCGGCTTAAGTGGCTATATCCTACGCGCCAAGCAGGAGCGATTAACACGCAATAAACAAATACTGATTAAAGATCAGCGTTTGCTAATAGAGAGGACCGAAAAATAAATTTTGGGATTCAGGCTTCTAGTTTGGCTGCGGAATATCCTCACCATTTTGTCACATACCATCAATATGAAACTCAATTGCCTCTCGCATCTGTTCTTCACCCTCCTCAATCGTTACTCCTGTTGCAGCACATCCCGGAAGATCAGAAACAAAAGCCGAGAAATTTGATTAGGTCTTTTCAATAACAACGGTATATTTCATATTATATTTACCTCCAACCTGCTTGCTTATAAATGCTATTCAATGTTCTGGGAGCTAATTCATCGCCAGGCTTGCCAGGGGCTATAACTTGCCCAGTTTAAATTGACGGAGGGTTCCACGAGTGGCCTGGTAAAAACCACCCATCACTTTGTAGCTTACGAAGCATTTCATAAACCCCGAATTCATATTCAAACTATGCTCTAACCAAATCTAAGAACCCGTGTATTTTTCTAGAACATCATAATAATTTACAACATAATTGCTATGGTGTTTTTAATACTTAAAAACGACTGTTATTCCGAATATTTTTAGAAAAAATCATTTGCATACTCAATAGAATCTATTCAAATGGCTCAGAATTTACCACTTTAATAAGCTGTCCTTTTTTAAGGACAGCGCCTAATTGCAGATTATTGGCTATTGCACAACTTTCTTCATCCCAGTCACTACCCACCCTTTTCAATAATGCAGGCAAGTTTTCCCCTGCTCTGGCCGAGAAAATACGCAATCTTTGCTGCTGAATTTTAGTCTTTTGTTTTGCCGTTAACTGATGAAAACTTGAGATTGTTTTATTAATAGCATCTCGATACTTTACGCCTGAATTTTTAATCATTGAAGTCAATCGAAATATTTGATTATCATAGGCAATCCAGCTAACCGTTGACTCTTGTTTATAACTATTCACACTGGCTTGGCTAGCAGGAAGTCCACCGATTCTCAGTTTAGTCACCGTCTTATTTTCCAGCTTCGCTTCATTGAGAAATTTATGGGCCGCTTCAACCGGGTCGTCTCCCTCACTCTGGAGTTGCAATAATATCAGTGCATTTTCTTGTTTTGATACAGCAGCAACATATTGTGACTGGTTAGTCGTTTTCCAATCTTCGGGAAATATAAGGCCAAAATCCATTGTCGGATCTAGAAACTCCTGCTCGAGAAAGACGCCTTGTCTGGCATCAATCCCGACGATTAAGCCATTCAGTTTATCTAGAAAATCCTGGTGTTTTTTTGCCTGGGCGCTAACTGGTAGAGTTGAGCTATTTTCTGCATTTAACTCACCGGCTCTTATTGCTGTGGCTTTAACACGATGAGGAGTGAACGGGTGGGTCGCCAGAAAAGAAATACCGTTTTCTTCCCCCTGCCTGATCATTTCGCGATCCAAAGTACTTAGAAAACGGGTGATTCCTTCAGGGTTCCAGCCCGCTTTAATCGCCAATTTCTGCCCTATGGCATCAGCATCATTTTCCTGTTCTCGGCTATAGGGAGCAAGAATTACAGAGTTAAGCACCGTTCCCGTGCCAGACACGGCGTTGGCAAGAGAGGAACTGACGATCCCAACGGCCGCAGAAGTAACACCCGTCACCAAACCTATCGGCGCGGCGCGGGTTAAACGTTGTACAGAATGACGCGCAGCAACATGTCCAATTTCATGACCAATGACACCAGCCAGCTCATCTTCCGAATTAACCAATACCAGCAGGCCGCGACTGACATAAACATACCCGCCAGGCAGTGCAAACGCATTGGGCACGTCCATATCAACAACCTGAAATTGATAAGTCACGTCCCGGTATGGCGAGTACTTCGCCAGGCGCTGACCAATCGATTGTATGTAACTAACTAGATTGGGATCATCCACCAGGCCCATTTTCTCTTCTACTTGTTTGGCATTTTCTGCCCCAAGTTCCTTTTCACCTTCAATCGACATAAAGACTACTTCACGATTGCCCGTCACAGGGTTAACTGCACAGCCATAAATCAAAATAGCTGGAACTATTAAAATAATTTTTTTCAGTATTAGGATGGTCATCTGCATGTTTTTTTCAAAATCCTATTATCAGTCTGTGCTGCCTAATTGATTTTGCGTCAGGAACGGGGCACGGAATAAGCTCGGCAATTGGCATAAGATTTTTATTCGTATTCAAGAGGCGTTGAAAAAAGTATATAGCAACCTACTCAACTGTTTCGACAACGCAGAAGACAGATAAAAAGACCCGTTAGTTTTCGAACTTATTTCATACATGGTTGATATAAAACCTTGGATTCAACTACTTTTTAACGATCACCTGCACTCGACGGGTAATACCACAAAGCAAGGTATAAGGAATCGTATCTGCATAGCCTGCAATTTCCTCTACTGGCAATCCAGCACCCCATAACAACACCTGATCTCCTGTCTTGATGCCTGTATGTCCCGTTAAATCAACAGTGATCATATCCATAGACACGCGACCTACCAGAGGCACTCGTTGCTTATTAATTAATACTGGCGTGCCTGGTTTTGCATAACGTGGATAACCATCACCATAACCTATGGATATCACACCAAGCAGAATATCTTTAGTCGCCACCCAGCTACCGCCATATCCAACTGCCTCGCCCTTTTTAACTTGTTTAATCACAATAATCCGCGAATAGAAGTTCATTACCACTAAGAGTTCAAGTTGCCTTGCGCTCTGATTTAATAGTGGCGATGCACCGTATAGTATCAAACCAGGTCTCACCCAGTCCTGGTGCGTCGCTGGCCAGGCGATAATTGCTGCTGAATTGGCGCTACTTCTAAGGCCGCCACAGCCTTTGGTCGTTGCGTTAAATAGTTGTAATTGCCGCGTCGTTTTATCATCCTGCAGATCATCCGCATTGGCAAAATGAGTCATAAAGTTGATTTCAGCTTGAACATTCCTGCATTGCAGTAATCGTTGTAGCACATCAGAAAACTGCTCAGGCCGAAAGCCCAGGCGGTTCATTCCAGTATCTATTTTGATCCACACAGGTAAGCCAGCGGGTAATTTTTCAGTCTCTAGCAAATCAACCTGCTGCTCGCTGTGTATAACTGTTTCCAGTTGATTATGTTGCATTAACAGCAGCTCATCAGGCCCGGAAAATCCCTGTAATACTAGAATTCTTCCTTGTATATTCGCCGCTCGTAAGCACAGCGCTTCATCAATACGTGCCACCGCGAAAGCGTCAACCTGTGCCGCCAGATTGCTGGCTACCAGCTCCAAACCATGGCCATAAGCATTTGCTTTGATTACTGCGATGATCTTTGATTTCGGAGCTAACTCTTTTACTCGACCTACATTGTGACGCAAGGCATTGATATCTAGTTCAACATATGCGGCTGCCGGTATCACTCATAATCTCCATCGGTATAAGGATCATGAGCGTAATTTTCAAAGCGCGTGTATTTACCCAAAAAGGTTAAGCGTACCGTACCAATCGGTCCATTCCGTTGTTTACCAATAATCAATTCCGCCATGCCTTTATCCGGGCTATCTTCGTTATACACTTCATCCCGGTAAACGAACATAATGACATCGGCATCCTGCTCAATACTTCCAGATTCACGTAAATCAGACATAACAGGACGCTTATTAGGCCGCTGCTCCAGATTACGATTTAACTGGGATAAGGCAACCACTGGTACATTCATTTCCTTGGCCAATGTTTTTAAGCCACGCGATATATCCGAAATCTGCGCAACCCGGCTTTCGCCACTCGAGGGCGACTGCATCAATTGTAAATAGTCCAGTACGATTAAGCCTAGCTGCCCATGATCACGGGTCAAGCGCCTTGCTCGTGAGCGTACTTCATTTGGCGTCAAGGCAGCAGTGTCATCAATAAACAGCTTGGTTTCGGCTAATAAGTTAATGGCTGAAGTAAGGCGCGGCCATTCATCATCATCGAGCTTACCAGTTCTTACTTTATGCTGATCGATGCGCCCTAGTGATGACATCATACGCATTGCCAGTGAATCTCCCGGCATCTCCATGCTAAAGACAGCAACCGGCAAACCACTTCCTACCGCAACATTTTCTGCCATATTCATGGCTATCGTGGTTTTACCCATCGAGGGTCGTCCGGCAACAATAATTAAATCACCCGCTTGCAGACCCGATGTCATTTCATCCAGATCGGTAAAACCTGTTCCGGCTCCAGTAATATTTCCTTCTTGTTCAAACAGGGTTTCTATTTTTTCAACCGCCGTACCCAGCAAATCCTTGATCGGTATAAATCCCGACTGCCCTTTTTGACGCTGCTCGGCAATTTCAAAAACGTTCTTTTCTGCCCCTTCCAGTAAATCGCTAGTCGACCGACCCTCAGGGTTAAAGGCGGATTCAGATATATCTGTCCCCACATGAATTAACTGCCTTAATACCGAGCGATCGCGCACAATATTGGCATAAGCAACGATATTTGCTGCGCTTGGCGTATCTTTTGCCAACACACTTAAATAAGCCAGACCACCCGCATCTTCAAGTTCGTTAATTTTTCCCAGCGATTCAGAAATCGTGACCACATCAAACGGAATTTGTTTTTCGGCCAGATCCGAAATAGTCTGAAAAATAAGGCGGTGATCTTTGCGATAAAAATCAACCTCACTGACTTTATCGGCTACCGTATCCCAGCGTTCATTGTCCAGCATTAAGCCCCCCAATACAGATTGCTCAGCCTGAATGGAATGTGGAGGTACTTTTAAAGAATCTACTGCTCTGTCGCGGCTTCTAAATTCAGTGTCTACCATAAATGCGTCTCTTATAAGAGCTTGTTTTAGGAGGATACAGGCGAGTCATACAGCTAATGCAAAACTAAAATATCGCTTTCTGTATCTACTTCAATTCGAAATAATAAAAATTACTAACCTTGCATCTAAGTAGCTAGCGGTGAAATAGACTTATTAATCTCTTCTCCTTGCTTTTGAATGGCCATTTTCAAATCATACGCTGATTGCAAATTTATCCAAGACTGGGCATCGTTGCCAAAGTACCGCGCAAGGCGTAATGCAGTGTCTGGTGTGATAGCCCTGCGTTCCAGTACAATATCATTAATACGTGATGCAGGAACATGTAACGCTTTCGCGAGTGCATTGGGGGTCAATTCCAAAGAGACTAGATAATCTTCTTTTAGAATTTCTCCTGGGTGGATAGGGCGCATATTATTTTTTGGCATAAGTCACCTTAGTAGTAATCAACTATTTCAACGTCATAAGCATGAGAATCTTTCCAGGTAAAAAAAACCCGGTATCAACGGTTGATGTGAATACTAAACTGCCCTTTTCTGTTACCCGCTAACTTTTCTAAACAGTTTCCTGGTGGACTGCCCAAGAAATCAATCGTGTCGGCAAAATCCAATTACTGAAATTTGCGTTCTGCAATTTTCCTAAATGCCCTGAACACGCGTAAGCGCTGACCACCAAATAGCGACTCAGTATCCGAATCAGCAAATGATTTTTTTATGAGATCAGTATAAATACTTACCGCTTAGCGGTAAAGTTATTTATATACTAATGTTCAGTCTATGTGCTGATGTTAGTTAGGTCGCCCTCGGAAATTCCCATAAAAAAAGGGCTGTAATTAAATAATTACAGCCCTTTTTTGCTGATCGATTGATACGCCGTTTATTATCAACAAGTCGATAATAAACGGTGCATACCGATAAACGATTAACGCTTTGAGTACTGAGGACGCTTTCTCGCTTTGTGTAAACCGACTTTCTTACGTTCTACGCAACGTGAATCGCGAGTAACAAACCCTGCTTTTCTTAACTCAGGACGCAATGTTTCATCGTACACCATTAAAGCACGCGTAATGCCGTGACGGATAGCTCCAGCCTGCCCAGAAGGGCCGCTGCCTTTAACCGTAACATTGATATCAAATTTATCAGCTAATTCTACTAATTCTAGCGGCGAACGAGCAACCATTTCATCAGTTTTACGACCAAAATAAACGTCAATTGCTTTATCGTTAACTGTAATTTGTCCAGAACCTGATTTTGCATAAACACGTGCAATTGCACTTTTGCGTCGTCCTGTTCCGTAATATTGAGTTTCTGCCATGATTTTAACCTGTTAGTTGCCTAAAGTTCTAAAACTTTAGGTTGTTGAGCTTGATGACCATGTTCAGGGCCCGCATACACTTTTAACTTTTTAAACATTGCACGACCCAGAGGGTTTCTTGGCAACATTCCCTGAACTGCTTTATTGATAATACGATCAGGAAAAGTTTGTCTTAATTTACCTAAACTAACACTTTTCAAGTTACCAATGTAACCTGTGTGGTGGTAGTACATTTTGTCTTTTTCTTTATTACCTGTCACGCCAATTTTCTCGGCATTAATGACGATAATATAATCACCTGTGTCTACATGAGATGTATATTCTGGCTTATGCTTACCGCGAAGGCGTCGTGCAATTTCGGTAGCCAGACGTCCAAGCGTCTTTCCCTCTGCATCGACCACATACCAATCGCGCTTCACTTCAGCTGGTTTTGCGCTAAATGTTTTCATATTCGTATCTTTTATTAAGATTTTAAGTTAGCCGTGCATTATATTAAATTTAAACTTTTCTTTCAAGTTCTTATAACACTTAAGAATAAAAAACCACTTAAATCTACGCTCTTTGATATTTACTAAAAGACAGAGGCTTAATAATACACGCAGGTTTCATAGGGAATAAAAGACATAGGTGATCCGGAGCTAATATGGTAACAAGCGCACTGATAAAGCAACTCAGTGACTTTTCAGTCATTATTGCGCATTAAAGCAGCTCGAATAGTAGGCGGGGTTATCCGCGCGATTCTTTCATTAAAAATAATGTACTCCCAATCTCTCCTTTTTTTAGCAGATTACTGTCTTTCCTCAAGTGCTTCGGTGTACTTTTTATCAGAGACGGGTGAATCAATTCTGATTCTTGAATTTTAGAAAGCTCTTCAACCATGTTTAATAAGTTCAACCCATTTCTGTCAGGGACACCTGACTTTTGAGTAAGCATTTAGAATAACGGCTATTTAGTTACAGGGGGGGGATTGCTTGAGCTGAAATGGCTAAAATTAATAAAATATGATGAAAATTAAAACACACTAGGTTAAAAAAAATCTAGCCGTTATCTTTGTAGTTTTTGGAGGAATTATAAAAAAAGTTATACCATTAACCATCCACAACTAAAGTCAAAATAGGGTTAACAACGAGCAAAAGATTCAAACAGGCAAAATAAATTTAAAGTTGAGCACTTTAGCAGCTGTCCATACCTTTTACCATATCTAATGCCAGTGCTTCAGCAACTTTAATACCATCTACGGCAGCAGACAATATGCCTCCTGCATATCCCGCTCCCTCACCTGCCGGATAAAGACCACGGGTATTGATGCTTTGCAGTAAATCACGATCTCGCTTTAAGCGTATGGGTGATGAAGTGCGCGTCTCTACTGCTGTTAAGATAGCATCATGCATGGCAAATCCACGAATTTTTTTATCAAATACCGGGATAGCTTCACGAATTGCAGAAATCGCATAGTCGGGTAGACTCTGACTTAAATTGCCTAATTTTACACCCGGTTTATAAGAGGGCTGAACACTGCCGAGTTCATTGCTAGGCTTATTCGCCATAAAATCACCCACTAATTGCGCGGGAGCATCATAGCTTCCTCCCCCTAAAACAAAAGCCTGTTTTTCTAATCGATCTTGTAACTCCAGCCCTGCCAGAGGATATCCCGGATAATCCTGCTCGGGATCAATGCCAACCACAATCGCGCTATTGGCATTACGCTCATTACGCGAATATTGGCTCATACCATTAGTCACTATATGCCCTGCTTCCGAAGTCGCGGCAACCACTGTACCGCCGGGACACATACAGAAGCTATAGACTGAGCGACCATTTTTACAGTGATGTACTAGTTTATAGTCTGCGGCACCGAGTAATTGATTGCCTGCATAATCACCAAAGCGGCATTGGTCAATTAATGACTGTGGGTGCTCTATTCTAAAACCTATAGAAAAGGGCTTCGCCTCAATATAGACACCTTTTTCATACAGCATTTTAAAGGTATCTCGTGCACTATGCCCGATTGCAAAGACTATATGCTGACTGCTGATGCTTTGCCCATTCGCTAAAATCACGCCTTGTACACGCTGGCTTTCAATTAATAGTTCATCAACACGTTGCTCAAAGCGAATTTCACCACCTAAAGACTCTATGGTTTGGCGCATTTTCTCGACCATCCTGACCAGCTTAAACGTACCAATATGGGGCTTGCTCAGATATAGAATTTCCTCTGGCGCTCCAGCAGCAACAAATTCTTCCAAGACTTTACGTCCATGATGTTGTGGATCTTTTATCTGCGTATACAGCTTGCCATCAGAAAACGTCCCCGCCCCACCTTCACCAAACTGCACATTTGATTCGCTGTTCAGCTTTCTTTTACGCCAGAGGCCAAAGGTATCTACCGTGCGCTCACGCACTTCTTTACCCCGTTCCAGAATAATCGGCTTAAAGCCCATCTGTGCCAATATCAATCCGGCAAACAAACCACAAGGCCCCAAGCCGATAACCAAGGGTCGCTCAGAAATATTTTCAGGCGCCTGCGCCACAAACTGATAGCGATCATCAGGCCTGGCTTTAACTTGCGTATCCTCAGAAAATTGCTCTAATAGCTGCGTATTTTTACTGGTATCGACATCAAGACTGTAAATAAAAAAGATATTTTTCTTGTGGCGTGCATCATAGCTACGCTTATAAACCGTGTAGCTCAGCAATTCACTGTCGTTAATCTCCAGCTTTGTAATAATAGCCGAGCGTAGTTCAGAGCCAGTCTGTTCTAGAGGGAGTTTGATATTGACTAAACGTAACATGAAGATATTTCCTAAGCGACTTTTACTTTTCTATGTAATTTATGTTGAGCTTGTAATTTCAGATGAATATTCCCAGAACTAAGTTCAAAGCCATTACGCCAGCAAAGAGCTCCCATTTCCAGATAAAACTGCTTAAAAAATGCATCATCTTGTAACATTGCGCTTAATTCAGCTTTCCTTTCAGTTAAACACAACAAATCATAATCTCCCCAGCTGCCATCAAAAAAGTGCAACTGAATGACTTTATCGCGTTGGTATTCTGCTCGAGTGATTTTAATCATTACCTGCCCCAGGAGTTCTCGGCAATGGCTCTAATGCGATTGCACGCTGAAAATCATCCAGCAACTCACTTTGGTGTGCCTGCATCCACTCCTAAACTATTTTATGTGCTTTTCCTGGTAACGAGACAACCAGAATATCACCACTATCTATCACTATTAACACCTCATGGCCTTGGTATTCAACATGGATATGAGGTGATTTATGGTCGTCGTGGTACATACGCACGTATATACCAAAAAATATGAAATAATTGGCACTACTAATCCTGAATTCGATAAGGTTCTAGCCGTATGAATTCCACTCGTCTACCTAACATTTGTATCTGGCCGTTATAGCGTTCGGCACCCGTCGAGGAAAATTCAAACTGATAGCCGCGGGCGATATGTATCTTGCCTCTACTATCGCGCTTCAAGGAAAGCTTATTAAAAGCGATGTAGCCATCCAGCATTTGCAATTCCATCTTTTGGCAATGTCGTATTGTTGCTGCCAGAGCAATTTCTTTTATTTTCTGGGTACTTTGCCAGTATAAAAATCCCGCCGTAAACAACAGGATCATAAGTATATCGGTCCACATATTTATATTTCCAGTTCACCTTCTATAGCCAATGCCTGTAACTCCTCTAATGCCGGCATTGCATCCAGGGACTGGAGATTAAAATAATCTAAAAACTGTCTGGTCGTGCCATACAGAGCTGGCCTGCCGGGAACTTCTTTATGCGCCAAGACCTTAACCCATTCTCTTTCCAGTAACGTACGGATCATCTGCGAGCTAACACTGACACCGCGTATCTCTTCTATATCACCCCGGGTAACAGGTTGCTGGTAGGCAATAATCGCAATAGTTTCTAATAATGCTCTGGAATATTTGGGTGGTTTTTCGGCAAATAACCGCGCTACCCAAGGAGCCATATCCATTTTTACCTGAAAGCGATAGCCACTGGCAACCTGATGCAAGCCAATTGCCTGTTGCCGGTAGTCATCACATAAGGCATCAATTGCTTTTTGAATTTCCTGCTTTTCAGGCGCTTCCAGCTCTGGAAAGACCGCGTGCAATTGCTTGACTGTCATCGGCTGTTCGGCAGCAAATAAAAGCGCTTCAATAATGCGCTTAACTTTAGTATTCGCATCAACCGGAGCAGGCGGGTTAATACTCGACTGCTCGGGGATAATCTCTTGCTCTTCTTGCAAATTAGATAGCTCAGGCGCTGGAAGATCTTCGTCTTCATGCAATCTCGCCGCGGCAGAAACGACCTTAAGCTCTGGTAATTTTGATTGTTCAGTCACTGCTTTAAGCTCTGTCTGCAAACGCGACCGCTCAGAAGCTGCATTGATTTCTTGTAATTTCGATTGCTCAGAGACTGTATCCAGCTCTGCTTGCAAAGCAGCGACTTTGGCAACTAGCTCAGTCATTTTCTCTTTCTGTTCGGTTTGCCTAAGCTTTTCTTTTTTCACGGCAAGCTCTATTGACTTCGGCTTGGGCGGGGTCCTGGGTTTTTGCTTAGGCTCTGCCTGAAGATCGGCTGGTAACTCGAGTTCGGTCAAAACCTGCTGTTTAATGATATCAGGCGGTATTTGCTGATTTAGCTCGGACTCTGAGTTCTCCGAAGGGTTCTGCCTGGAGAATTTCGATAAGTTCTCCTTTGCTGAGTTCAAGAATGGCAAGAAACGTGACAACAACCCCTGCTTTTCCTTCTTGCTGGGTAAAGAGTCGTGTAAAAAGGAAGCTACTCGTATCTTCGAGTCTTCCCATAATGAGGGCCATTCTTTCACGGACAGATAAAGGTTCTTTAGTTATTATATGATGACTTAATTGATCAACACGCTTCAATACACTTTGTAAGGCGAGCACAATATCTTGCAATTGAACTTCAGGCTGACATTTATGGACATTCACTGTCGAGGTATCTACTGTAGCAATAAAAATATCCCGCTCCATGCGCGGTATTTCCTCTAAATCTTCTGCCGCTTTTTTAATACGCTCATATTCCTGTAAACGACGCACTAAAACCGCTCGCGGATCCTCTTCTTCCTCTTCAGGATTCACTTGCCTGGGTAATAGCATACGTGATTTTATCTCTGCAAGCAAAGCCGCCATCAGCAAATATTCAGCCGCTAGTTCCAGTTGGAAATTACTCATCACATCAATATAGCGCATATATTGTTTACTAATCTGAGCGATGGGTATATTTACAATATCCAGATTTTGCTTTCTAATTAGATATAGTAACAGGTCTAAAGGTCCTTCAAAGGCTTCTAAAAAAACTTTAAGCGCTTCCGGGGGAATATATAAATCTTCGGGTAATTGCAGAATCGGCTTACCCGAAACAATGGCAATAGCTGCTTCATTATCCAAAGCGGCTTCCATATTCAACTTATTGCAATCCGGCTAAAGTAAAAAACAGGCCTTTAGCAATACTTAATGGGTAGCCTAAAATAACGTCCAGGCTATTGGTCATTAATAACAGTGCCAACAGATAAAAGCCATATTGTTCAAATTGATTGTAATAATACCCCCAGCGACCCGGTAAGGCCCAGGATAAAATACGACTGCCATCTAAAGGTGGAATAGGCAATAAATTCAGCAAACCCAAAACCAAGTTAATCATTATTCCAGCAATGCCCATGTAAATCATAGGAATTGAGACTTCACTGCTATTAATTAACACACCCAGTCTGGCAAACAAGGCCCACCCTGTGGCCATAATCATATTGGCCATAGGGCCTGCTAAGGCAACAATAGCCATATCATGCTTTGGATTACGCAAATTTCTGACATTAACTGGAACAGGTTTTGCCCAACCAAAAACAAAGCCGGTAAAGGCTAGCATTAAGCCTGGCACTAGAATAGTCCCAATAGGGTCGATATGTTTAAGCGGATTTAAAGTTAAACGTCCCAGCATCCAGGCGGTATTATCGCCATAATATTTGGCGACCCTGCCGTGCGCCACTTCATGCACAGTAATAGCAAAGATAACCGGGATCACCCAGACTACAATTTTCTGTATTAATGTTAATTCTTCCATATTGCAGACTTATTTATCTTGTTAGGGACGCGCGCGGAATAAGTTGAGCATCTGGCGCAGGATTTTTATTCGTATTCAAGGCGTAGAAAATGGAGCATAGCTTGCTACGTAACTGTTTCTGCAACACAAAAAACGAATAAAAAGACAAGTCAGTTGCTCAACTTATTTCGAGCACGCTTCTTAGTGGCTAGAAAACTGGTTTTTTACTACTGATAGCGATACCCGACTCTTCTTTCATGTTTACACTGAATTATACACAGGCACCAAGGCTTTGTTTATTATTTTACTACTCTCACGTTTATCATTTAATCATGAGCGTTTCCTTTAAAACATCTGCTGGCAAGGAAACATCCATAAAAACAGCCCTCTAAAGCCCACCAAGAAGCTTTTCTTCATATTTTACAAATTAGGCTGCCAATAATAAAAAGGGTGCTGCC
>Ga0209264_1000122_pt1 | contig 71729 bp, 72 predicted proteins | sample SaaInlV_DNA_150m_FD_184687 | JGI IMG/M metagenome (GOLD analysis project Ga0209264, IMG submission 184687) | Marine microbial communities from expanding oxygen minimum zones in the Saanich Inlet - SI075_LV_DNA_150m (SPAdes) (version 2) | ecosystem: Environmental > Aquatic > Marine > Unclassified... | reverse complement strand
AAAATAAAAATTAAGAATAAACTAATTATTATTTTCTATTTTAGTAAGAAATTTAAGATTTAATTTAAAAAAATCTCCTCTCAAAAATTTTAACTTATTAATAATTAGTTTTTCCTAAAGTTTTTAGTTATATTCTAACTTTTATTGTTGATTAAGTTATTATCGAGGTATAATATTTCGCAGCATAACTCGTAACAAATATTATATTTATAGTGTTGAATTGTGTAAAGTGTTGATTCTTATATTTTATTGCGAAAAAATTATTTTTTTCCTACATTTTTGTAGGGGTATTTAATATTTATATAAATATCATGTAGGTATCAATGATTAGTTATTATTTATGTATAATTATACTACATTCTTGTAGGGGTATTTTGAAATATTTTTCCGCCAGTATTTTCGCAATAAACTCAGCTGTTGATTTATTATCACGTTTATTTTAAGATATTATCTGAAATCTATTACCATAACCGCAAACAACTTCCACTTACAATTTAATTTTTATTTTCTCAACTTATTTTAAGTTTTTTTCTTTTTTATTAAGTTTTTGAACAGCCAACTTTGTTGGCATGTCGGCTTCGCCGACTGTTCAAAAACTTAATACTATATTATCATGTTGTCTTTATCGTTAATCTCTGATACTTTCTGAATTATTGTATTATTACCTTCATTGCTACATAATGGCTTCATCACCTCCTGCACCATCTTCAAATATTCACGCATCAGTACATCATCGTCCATATATGTAGGATGCGCCGCTTCCCACTCTTTTATCGCCTTTCTATTCTTATTCGCCACACTGTTTATCGTATAGTTAATATTAGCACGATCCTTATCTTCTCTCCATACATCTTTATTCTTTATATATAGCTTATTCTCAGACAAGTCTGAACAATGAATCGGACGCTGAGTTACTGTTAACTCTTTTAGACCATTCACCAAAACACCTGCTATGCTCTCCGCTAAACCCTTGTCTTTTAATACACTCAGATCATCCATCTTTATTTTTAACGAATCCACAAAATCTATCAGATTCATTGCATCCTTACATTCCGTATCCAAAAATATCTGGAAGTTAAACTGATTGTTCACCTGTTTATTTATATGCGTATTATTCTCCGTCTTGTTTATTCGAGGAATCAAAATATCTATCTGATCCTTCTGTTGTAATACTACATTCTGTAGCTTCTTATTCTCATTCAATACATCCATCAGAATATTCTCCAGCTTATGAGGAGTTACATTCTCAATACATATCTTCCTATGTTTACTTAGACTCGATAGATGTTTGTAATGCTTGCTACAAATATCACATACATGAGTGCTGTATGTTTTTTCGGCATTTTCGGCATTTTTTCCCACCAGAGATATTAGCCTCGCGTGTTTACGTGTGGATAAATGTGTGAAATAATTACTCTTTTTACTGCAACTAAAGTCACATATATTACATTCGAATATTTCGGCATTTTTTTGGTTAGCCATTATTAGCCTTATTAGACTAACCTAAAAAATGCCTAAGTCATATTTTGACCACTTTTTCAAAAGTGAAAAAAAAAGTCGTTGGTAAGCGACTGTTTTTGAAAAAATCAAATTTAGAGCATTTTGCAGTGAGTCACTTTTTGCACTTTTCGTCCTTTTTTTTTTTTTTGCAAAAAAGTATTTTCGGCTTTTTTTTACCCTGTTTTCTCTGTTTTTCCTGAAAATCCCAAAATACTTTTTCGAAAAAAAAAAAAAAGTAAAAAAAAAGAACATATCAAATATACTTAAAGAAATTCAATTAATTCAGAGAATATCAAGTTTAACTAATATATTATTTTTAGCCCTCATAATAAAATTTAATATCACAATAATATATCGTAATGGCTAATAAAACTAAGAAAAGAACCAATAAATGTAGAACCAAAACTATCAAGAAAAAAGATGTCACTGAAATCAAAAAAATAAATAGCAGATTTAATACCTTCGTTGCAAATAACTTGACTAAAAAAACTACCAATGATATGATCAAAGAATTTAAATCGCGGATTCTTCTCGAATATTCAACCACACCGTGCAGGTTTAACAAATACTCCTACTTCTATAAAATAAAACAAAAAAATAACTATGGAGCATACTATTATACTGATAGTGGTACAGATAAAACACAGGTCCTCGTAGATTGTGAAACTATGGCAAAAAATAAAACATATTTTAACATGAATGAACCAGATATATCTAACGATGAATCATTTATTGCCTTCTCAGTAGACTATACAGGAGGCAATATCACTACCGTATATATTAAAAATATACTAACAGGTCATCAAACCATCATTACCAAAAAAGGAGGAGGAGGATATTGTTTCTCTCCTGAATCAAAAATATTATATTATATCACATGCGATAGTGCAGGTAAACCATACAAACTATTCGCATATAATATATACTCGAAAAAAAATACACTTATATACACCGAATATGAAACATCCACTGGAATATCCGTATATAAAACATCCGATAATCTACATTGTTTACTCGATTCTTCTACCAAAATATACTCAAATGTATATGAATTGAAAGACACTACTTGTACCAAGCTATATAAACATCAAACTGACAAATTGTACGTAGTTGACCACTTCATGAATAAATGGTATGTACTCGTCGATGACAGTAAATCCAGGATTATGGAAACACTCGATTTCAAGACATTTACTACAGCCGTTAAACACATAAAAGATGTATCATTCGAGTACTTTCTTATTCACTCAAACAAATTAATTATAGGTTCCAGAGAGAAAGGATTCAACTATTTGACTATCAAAGACCTTTGTACTAATAAAATCATTAAACTTAACTTATCTCCTATCAGACACGAAATCACTATACCTGGTCTATCTAATATGAATATATTTTCAAAAGAATTGGTAGTAGATGTAAGTACATTTTTACAACCATCTAAGGTTATATCAATCGACCTTGATACCTTCAAAACAAAAGATATAATGACGTATAATCCTTCTACCTACAATCCAAATAAATATACAGAATCCGTTATTCAGGTAACCGATACTCTACATATGACCGTTTTATACAAAACATCACTCTATAAAAAAAATATGAAATGTCTAATACACGGATACGGGTCTTATGGCGCGGTGGAAGACCCTGAATATAACTATACTATTCAAAGTTTATTGGATAGAGGATTCTTATACTGTTTCGCTCATATACGAGGAGGTGGATATATGGGCAAAAAATGGTACGACGATGGTAAATTGCTCAACAAAATGAACTCCTTTCACGATTTCATCGCGTGTACAGAATTCCTAATAAATAAAAATTATACTTCATCTGATAAACTCGCTATATATGGACGCAGTGCTGGCGGATTACTCATAGGTGCGGTCATTAATATGCGACCAGAACTATATAAATTGGCTATATTAGGTGTACCATTCGTTGATGTACTTTCCACTATGAGTGATAAATGTAGCCCCCTAACCACAGAAGAATATTATGAGTTCGGAAACCCATCCAATAAATCTATTCGGAATTATATGCAAAAATATAGTCCAGTCGACAATATCGACACATCCATCGATTATCCTAATATTTATATTTACTCCAATATCAATGATACTCAGGTTAGATATACTGAACCATTCAAGTATTATAACAAAATCAAAGAAGCTTCTGTTTTTAATTCTGGAGAGAAACAAGTGCTAATGAAAATTAATATGAAATACGGACACTCACAATCAAGTAAGCGATATGAATCTATGGAAGAGCTTGCCGGTATATATAACCTAATTGACCACTTTATTAAATAAACCTATTTAAATACGTAGGTGTATATAAATACAATACTATTATGATTAATGAAGCACAAAATCCATACTTAATTGTACAATTAGAAAATACCAAATCAAATCATGAATTCATGAACTATGGTAATGATGATAAGAATATCATTATATCCGCTGGATTATCTATGTTTCTCTCTGGACATAGAGATGTTATCTCTTCGGAAAATAGTAAGGTTAAAAATATCATATTAGAAATGGAAAAAAATCATTATGAAGAACTTGCCCAAAAACGAGATGAGCTCACAAAAATAAAGGATTCGAATGAACGTGACATTAATACACGGGTCAGAGAATTACAAGACAATCACGCCAAGTCGTTTAGAGACCTACAAGCAGAAATTGAAAGTCTCAGTAATGCAAACCAAAAACTTCGAGAAAATGATAATTGGAAAGATTATCAAAAATTACTCGATCAATATAAACAAGAAAGCGATACTCGCAATAATGACCAAAAACAACTATATTCCGACTTAATCAAATCCAAAGAAGGCGAAATTACTGAAAAAAATACTGAACTAACTACATTACGTCATAAAAATATTGAGTCTATTAAAATATCCACATGTTCATCTCGCAAAGGAAAAAAAGGCGAAGATGATGTTGATGATATCGTTCAAAAATACTTTAAAAATGTAGATATTGAAAACATCTCGACCGGTGAAGGAGCAAGAGGCGACAGAATATACCACATCGATGGAGTCAAAATCATGGCTGAAGTAAAATCATATTCCAGCAAAATTCAATACAATAATAAAGAGCGTGGCGTAGTTAAATTTCTTCGCGATATGGAACTGAATCCAGATTATCAATGTGGAATTATGATTAGTTTAACATCACCTATTGCAGATAAGGAAAAAGGCGTCATTAAACCATTCCTCAGCCCCGAATATTTAGACGATGGGCGACCAGTCATCTATATTCATCCTGGAGAAAACGTTTCATTATTGGAATCCGATGAGTTCCTTTTTTTAGGTTTTATTGCTATCATCTCTATCGTGAAAAGTATGAAAAATAATACCAAAATGACAAATGTTCTAAAAAATAATCGAATCATCAATAGAGTCAGTACCTACTTATTTAAACTTAAAAAAGAATATATCGAGTCCAGAAGTGACGAGGTACGCAAAGCCAAGCAATTACTTGATTGTATTGAGAGTCGAAATCATCAATCACTTATCGAAAATATTGAACACCTATTCCATGAACTATTAAACGATAACCAACTTACTGATACTGATACTATTGACACACCTATTATTGTCAATACACCTGTCCCAATATAACTTTAAAATTATTGAATTAAATAATAAAGAATTATTATTATATTATGAATAATATAATAATGACAAATAATGAATCCGATACAGATACCGATACAGACAATGAAAATATCGTTATGCGTAATAAATCTTGGAGCATTGATAGTAGATCTTATAGCATAGGCAGTAACGACGAAGATGATGTAACATCAAATAGTAGAACATCCAGTTTCGAAATTATCATCAAAATGGAAGATGCAAGCAGTAATAATATTTATGAACAGATAAAACATAATTTGACTAATTCAATCAAAATAGTAAACCATAATCATGTAACAAAACGAAGAGTACGCGATATGAATCTTACTAATATCGTCGCTTATTCGCCTCCAAATCTAAACGAATACTTTAAAACATTAAGTATTTCAAACAATAAGCACAAATAACACTTTTTGTTTCTCTCTACATAATAATGAAATATAGCATCTTTATACCTCATTTACCCAAACAAATTGATTCTGACCGGATTAGACTCGAGTTAGGATGTCACATTTTAGGAGATATCGAAAAAATAGATATAGTTATAGACAAAAAAAATAGAGAATACAATATGGTATTCGTCCATTATAGTAAATGGAATTCCGATAATATTCAAACAACAGATATCAAAAAAAAATTAGATGATGGTATATCTTGTGCTTTATACATGTTATCTACACAAAGCTTTTGGAAAATATTAAAAGCAAAGGTCCCTGATATTGCGTTCAATCCGGTCATTTCTCGTCCCACTTTATTTGATAGTTCCACCAACACTTCATCCATATTTAGTAACCTAATTAAAGATAATAGCGCTGTTTCATTATTTGACCGCATGAAAGACTCCGATAGACTTGGTGGGTTGATACCTAATACCAATACATCAAGTGTGAATAGTGACAAAAAAATACAAGAACTTGAAGATAGAATTTCTAAATTAGAAAAATATATTTATAACCATGTTTCATAAAAACTATATAGGATGTTATACATCCTAATAATGTTCCTATCAATAGCTGTTCAAACGTATGATTATTATACATATATCTTTGTATAATAGTAAGACACGCAATTGTCAATGATATTATTTTTACATAATATGATTGATTTCCTAATAATATTATTCCAGCATTATACCATACTGTTTGCGCATGCCCCGAAGGCATCCCATATTCATCAATTGACATACGACTCGCTATAAATAACGAACTCTCGTTTAATGGTCTTGGGTCCTTTATAACATTCTTAAGTATGATATTCAAACATATCGTTATTATATAAAATATCACATAGTCATATATCAATTCCGAGTCTTGTAAAGAATATAGATTCCATAATGATAATATAAATGGACCAAAAAAACCTATATAATCATATAACATTGCTATCTATACTTAGTATTGATATAAATGTTCGGTAACAACCGAAAAGGACCAATCCATGCCATTCAAATTTACGACATTACCCTTATCGTCTAATAGTGTCACTCTTATTTTATCAATATCCACCGGACCAAAATAGTTGCGCTCATTGATTTGAATAGGACCACTGAACTCTATTAGAGCATCACCTGGCGTAATTCCGCTTTTTTTCAGAGGAATTATCGCAAACACATTCGAATTCGATGGAGATGTAAGTACGTTATTCGATGTTTCCTTTCTATTTTTTATAATTTCATTCAACGTGTATTGTTGTGCTTGTGTTATTTGTGCTGGTCTACCTTGCAAATATTGAGGAACAGGGTATAATGAATTGCTTGTATCACACGCTGGATTTGGCGTTAAATCCGTTGAATAATAATCTGGTATATCGGCTTTCTTCGCCACATTTTCTATAGACACAATCGCCTTATTAATTTGATTTGAATTATAATCATCAATAGACAACAAAAAATATCTACTACCAAAAGTATCTACTATCGCTTCCCCAGTAAATGAAAATGAAGATAGCGTGGATGATTTTGCGTCATTTGATGTATATTCTTGATCACGAAAACCGCATATCCAACCTAAATTATTATTGGCTCTCGGACCTTGTCCGCATTTCGGTGTACAAAAAGGTTCATTCTGTCTGTAAAACAATATACTATAAAATTTATTATATGATGTTATCATAGATTTTCCATTTTTTGCGTTATATGTCATGGTTGCATATGTTTTCTCATTAGTCTTATTTACGAATGTAGAATCTACGTAACCATTTGTTGTATATCGTGTTAATGCAAAATCGGTATTCGAATTCTTACTCGCACTACCTACAACAGTAATCTTTCCATCTGAATTCGGTATTATACCATTCGCAAATAAATCCATATTATTAATCGTAGTAGTAGATATTCCATTGTTATTCGGACCAAATGTTGTATCTAATGTACCGTCTTGTTTGATACGTATTGTAGTAAAATCGTATGTAGTTCCATTATATGTATATCCACTAACAATTATTTTAAAGTTTACGTCTACTGCTATAGAGGTCAAAAAATTGTGATATTCATTAACTGCTATTATTTTTATACCATTTGAATTAAACGCTGTATTCAACGCACCTGCTGATGTGATACGCGCTATGGCAAAATCGTATGTTTCAGTTACCAGATTAAACACATACCCGCCTACTAAATAATCAGTATTATTATCAGCACGAGAATACACTGTTATACACCGCAATATACTATCTGCTGTTCCACTGTTAAATGAAAATTTAAGTATACCATTTGTATTAAACGTTGTATCTAAATCACTATTCACTGTATTTATGCCTACTACTATACATTCATATTTATTTGACGTTCTATTATAGCTATAACCTCCTACTACTAATTTGGCGTCATCTGTACCACTTAACGCCATACATGTTAAAATATCATCATCATATGTTAGTAACTCAGTAGCATATCGTTTTTTACCATTCCTCGTAGTACCAGTGACAATAGTTCCAAAAGAAGTATCTTTAATTCCATCTTTGTTCATTTTTACTAATACAAAATCATAATTGTTAGTGGTTATGTTATAAGAATATCCACCCGCAAATATGTTGCTATTACCAGTAGTTTTATCATAATTCTGACATACTACAGACGTTAGTACATCATCTCCAGACTGTAGCACATCATTTATAGTTACTTCACCAAAATTATGTCTAACACTTCCTGTTTTATCTGTTCCGAACCCTCTATCTAAAGTTCCATTCGTATTTATGCGACCAACAATAAAATCTTTGGTTTTATTCACATCGCTTATAGATGTTCCTCCAAAAATAAGATTATTGTCGTGAGATGTATAAACAATATCTGATAACTCATCATCATTAATATCAATAGATATAGTTAATTTACCCGTAGTATTGAATGTAGTATCTAATATTCCAGTTGTAATATATCTACATACAATCATATTTTGTTTGATTCCGTCATAATATTTTCCACCAACAATAATTTTTCTATCCGACAACTGAACGGTCGACGCAGTTATAAAATCATCATAGTAACTTATTTCGGTTGTTACTATTTGAGTATTTTCTATGTTTTCCTTTAATTGATTATTTATTTCAGTTATTAACTCACTTGGAGTATAATTTCCATTGTCAACTATAACATCATGTATTGTGCTCGAATTTTTAAAACTATTGTATGAATTAAATAAAATGTTATTATTTAAATCTATTCCAGTGTCTGATGAAAGATACTTAACGGTTCCATCTGAATTAAGTGTTATCATATTCCCTGCGCTATCCATATTCAAAAATGTTTTCTTATTGTCAAATATTATTTTTGGACTATGTTCATATATTTTGCTATTGTTTGAATCAATACTAATATGTGTAACAGTATTACCATATTTATCATTTGTAAAATATAGCTTAGAATTTAAGGTTCCATCAGCGTTTGTTAAAAATGTTCCATCATTTAAAGGTTCAGAAAAATCCTTTCTAAGAAATCGTGTAGGAAAACCATTTATATCCATTATTCTGTTAAGTGATTTAACTGTTGTGTCGTCTGGATTATTTATTTTTACATTATTTTTAGAATTTACTAATACTTTCATCTGTTTCCCCGCAATTACTTTTACACGGACACCATTTGAGTCGATTATATCACCTGTATCATTAATAAAGAAAAAAGGCATATTGGCGTTATTTGTAAGACCATTAATTATTTCATTATTGAAATTTAACACGTTTCCAGCACTGTTTTTATTAACAATATTGAAACCATCTACCGCTACAAATCTGGTTACAGTGTTTTCCATTATAGCTACACCTGATACACCATTTATAATATTTTCATTTTTATTGGTTAATTGTTTCAATACAAAGCAACTGGTTCCGTATGCGGTATCAATTGTATACCAACTATAAGGAATTTGAAGCGAGTATAATTTGAATGATAATACTTTTCTTAATGGATCATTAAAATCAAGAGTATAATCAGTCCCACTCCACGCACTTGTATGATGATTTACTATATCTCTGAACTTTTTGTTTTTTGTATTAGGCACCGCACTCAATCTAAATTTACTATCAATATTCACTATACGATTAATCGTATTTTTCATATTGGGATTAATCTGACCTTGTATTACACTGGGACTATGTTGAACCGCCAGTTTTTCTTGCGTCATAACATTATGGTGATCGTCATATATATCCACTTTTTGCTTTCTATCAGTCGTGCCCAATGGATAAAGAATTGCGTCTTCTGAGTCTTGTATCTGATTTTGGGTTCGAAACCAATCACTTAATTGATCATCCGTATTATATTCTTCTGGTTCTGAAATAGTTTTTTTAACAATTGACCGTTTATTCTCTGGTTCTAAACTCTGTAGTAATTTCTGTTTTACCTTTTTAAAAAAGGTGACCAACTTGTGATTATTCTCTTGTTGAAATTTATTAATATATTTGTTTGTTGCATTGATTATAGTATCATTTGTAACCCTTTTTAATTGCAGTATTTTAGACAATTCATCTGGACTATAAAATGTAATGTCTGTATTTATCGTATCAACTGATCCAACTATTGATTTTGTCTTGTAACCAAATGCTTCAGACTCCATTAATCTATATATAATTATTATACTTAAATATTAATTATTCATTTTAATTTAACACTGTATATTATACTATGAGTATTACCATTTATAAAGCAATATTATTTATCATAATCGGACTAATAACAGGAACATCCGTAGGATTAACCGGAATAGGCACAGGTGTGCTTTTAATTCCTCTATTGATATATTCCGGCATGAACCCACAAGAAACCGTCGCAACTGTATTAGCTTTACAAGTTGTTCCTCAATCATTTCCCGGACTATATTTGTACTATAAACAAGGAAATCTTGATTTCATTAAAACATTTTTCGTTATCATCGGTTCATCTATTGGTATTTATATTGGTTCTTATATTAACAGCGAAGGACTCATCAAACAGGACACTATATTCAAAATATTATCATTAATGTTAGCTATAGCCAGTGCCTATATTTATGGAAAGCACGTATATAAAGCCGATTTTCTGTGAAGAATAAGTATTTAATTCCCGCAAAAAAATTGAAATGAATTAAATCATATAAAATATCTCAACCAAAACAACCATTATGGATACTAAATCTTGTAATATCTGCTGCGAAACGTATAATAAGAGCTCTCATGCTCCTATTTGTTGTCCAAATAGCGATTGCGCTTATCAGGCATGCAAAGAATGTACGCGCACATATTTGCTTAATAAAACCACTGGACCCCACTGTATGAATTGTAATCAGGCATGGAGTAATTATTTCATTGTTACAAATTTGAATAAATCTTTCGTTGAAAGTACGTATACTGATCATCGCGCTACTGTGCTCATGGAGCTTGAAAAGAGTAAGATGCCTGACACTATGAATGCCGTTAATAACTATGTAAAAGGAGAAGACTTGGAGAAGGAGGCAAGAGATATAGACAAAGAACTAACTGAACTTAGACGCCAATGCAGTGTTCTTCATAATAGTCGTCAAACCAAACTCACTCAAGCAAATGCTTTGAAATCTGGTAAGGCTGTAACTACTGAACGCAAAAAGTTCATTATGCCTTGTCCAGCGGATGACTGTAGAGGATTTCTATCCACTGGATACAAATGTGAAGCATGTAAAAATCATGCATGTCCTCATTGTCTCGATGTACTTGGACCAAATCCAAATCATACACAGCACACTTGTGATCCAGATGCTGTAAAAACAGCTGAACTCATTAAGAGTACCACGAAACCTTGTCCCAAGTGCGGTGAACGAATTTCAAAAATAGAGGGATGCGACCAAATGTGGTGCGTAACCTGCCATACAGCTTTCGGATGGAAAACCGGAACGATCGAAACAGGGACTGTTCATAATCCACACTATTATCAATTTCAGCGTCAGGTGAATAATGGAGAAGTCGCTCGCAATCCTGGTGATGTTCTATGTGGAGGACTTCCTAATTGGTTCGGAACGCGGCGAAACATGCGTTCTAAATGGATTCCGCCGACGACTTCTACCAATCATAACGTAGAACATGTTGCGGAGTTCTCTTCCTTGATTGAACTTGCTGAAAAAATGCATCGAGTCGTTGCACATGTTACTCACGCAGAGCTGCCTACTATCAGACGTGCTGTGCGGGATGCTCATGATCACAAACTTCTTCGTATTAAATACATTCTAAATCGTATTAGTGAGAAGGAGATGGGACAAACAATTGGCAATATCGATAAGCGTTCTATGAAAGATAATGAACTACTTCATATTTATGAGCTATTCAGTGTTGTAGGAATTGAACTATTCGTCGCTATTCAAGATAAGGTAAATTCTGTTCCTAATGCGGATGAAATTTCAATTATTGATATGACCAAATTTATGAAAGAAAAAATGAATGAATTTATTCGGTTCGTTAATTACTCTAATAATCAACTACGCATGATTAGCATTTCATATAGCTGTTCGGTACCCATTACCAGAATAGTTGGACGAGATTGCTCTATTTATCGCCGAAAACAAACTCTTAAAAGCTTCAAAGAAAGTCAATTAGAAAATAGTACTCAACAAATTTCTATTCTTACCTAAACTATAAACAATATATCATTATTACTTCAACTATAACGACGACGAAACATTTCCATTATAAATTCATGAATAGGCAGTTTCTCTACTGAATAGGGTTCTGTTTTTTTTTGTGGGACTAATGTAATTCCTTGTCCACGCTTCAAGTGGGTTTTACCGTAAAACGTTATTTTTTCCAAATATTTAATAAGAGGTACTTCGTTTGTTTTGAATTCAGAACAATCGATTCTATATTTGCTTTTATACACATATCTATTATAGTTCCCATCTGAATATATATGATAATTCGTATCCATTCGCAAATAATTCACAATTATACCAATTCCCATGATTTTATTCGTTGAATTATTCATCTCGATAATCGCAACACTCGAATTCACTGGGATTGTTTCCGCTATGCGCTTCGGACAACCATAAATACAACCTTCTACCTTTTTACGTATACGATATAATTCGTTCTCGGACCATGTAGCGTTGTCAAAACGCGTAGTACCAATTAATAACATGTTGAATATAAAAAATAATATCGCATTTTTTATATTCAATTTTTATTTATATACCAAAAGCAACTAATAGTATAAATCCGGTCATAATTCCAACACTACTTATCGTCTTGAATATTTTATTCTTATTATCCGCTTCTTGAAATTCATTCATATTTGACTCAACTGGATGAGATTCGTTACTTAATTCTACTCGTCTTGAAGAATATACAAATGAATCTTTGACAAATGAACGTAAACGTGTGGAAAAATATGTAAATGAATTCCTTACAGAGAACCTATTTTGTTTTCCAACTATCACAAGGTTATCCTCTGAATCGGAATCAGTATCATCATATTTTGCTTCATCAATTATTTCCGATGGTCTTAATGTTCTATTTACAGGATGTATCTGATGAAGCGATGTCATATTATTATTATTATTGTTATTATCATTATATTCACTTCTTAGTTCAATTTTTAATAGAACCTTTTTTTACAGTGCTCATTTCTATGTGCTGTTTGCAACATTTTCCGGTAATTATCCTATTTTTATATGAACGATAATTTCCTTCATTCATGTCACATTCACAATAAAATGTTACGTGCTACTTATCTTTTCATATTACTATTACCCTTTGTTGGTATTTGCTGACTCTTTGTTCCCGTGCGTCAGGGTTTAATATACTTCCTTTCACCATAATCCTTTTGATGCTGATTACCTTTATTGTTGTCATATCTTTTATAATTATAATTCTTCGAATCGGACTCATTCACTTCCATAAAATCGGTCATTTGTGGTTCACGTAGTGATTCTTTGTTATAATTCTCCAATTCAGACAACCTCTGAATATACTCTTTTATCTGGTTTTCCATATCGCTCATATTAGTTAAATATTTATATACTACATTTATTATTTCAATTTTAATTTATCAACTATAATAAATTAAAATTGATTTAATTGAATTAATAAACTAAAGAACATTCGTAAACATGATCCAAGAAGAAGAAATACTTGAGACTAAATTAAATGGCACATATTATAGTGATGAAGCAAATGATATTTATCATTGTGATTGTCTAACTGGGTTAGATGAACTTATAACAAATGGAAAGGAGATTGAACTTACAGTTACATCTCCACCATATTTTAACGTAAAAGACTACGTTGTATATGAAAATTATCAACGTTATTTACAATTCTTAGAAAAAATATTTACTAAAATTCTTACCTTGACTAAGCCTGGACGATTATGTTGTGTTAATATTAGTAATATTTTGGTCGTCAGAGAAAGTCGTAGCAGTGAAAGTAAGCGCATTCCTCTTTCATTCCACTTCGTATCTCTAATGGAAAAGATTGGATGGGAATTTCTCGAGGATATCATATGGTTGAAACCGGAAGGGGCTGCAAAAAATAGAAACGGTGGGTTTTACCAACATAGACAACCCGTTGCATACAAGCCAAATGTCGTAAATGAATACATCTTTGTATTTAAAAAACCATCCAAGAATTTGATTGACCAGGTAGTGAGAAGTTATAGCAGCTTGGACGCCTTAAATAGTAAGGTATTGGGACCATATGAAAGGAGCAATGTATGGAAAATTAATCCTGAAACGAGAAGCAAACATCCAGCCCCATACCCCATTGAACTGTGTGATAAAATAATTAGCTATTATTCGTTTATCGGAGATACTATATTGGACCCTTTCTTCGGATCAGGTACTACTGCTTTATCTTGTTCAAAACACAATCGAAAATGCATTGGATTTGAAATACACCAGGAATATATCGACTTATTTGTGACACGGCTTAAAAAAATTGTATCTATTACACCTGCTTCCAAAATAGAGCTCGATATTTCACAATATAACGATTTAAGTAAAGAAGCCGCTATCAAAAAACTTTCTAAAAACCCAAAGAAAATGCTATTTGATATTTTAAAGAATATAGATACGACCATTAAAAATACTATTCCCAAAACAGAAATAGCGAACACATTATATGAATTGCTCATAAAAAAAGAAGAAGTATAAATACTCCTACTCCTTTTATTATGTGGTTTAAAGTTTTTTTTGTTTGATTCTGGATGATTGTTTTTGTGCGTTGAAGTCGCCTGATTCTTTGCCTTTTCTCGTGTGACATATACTACACAATGTTACCAGGTTTTCGGGGGTATTGTTGTGATGATTACCATCTTTATGGTCCATCTCATAAATATCACTTGGGAACTCCGCATATCGCGATTGGTCCATAGGACAGACCCATCCCAAAATAGAATCCTTGTTTTCACAATAGTGCTTTTTATGAAAGGTTACCCCTTCTATTGATTTTCCGGCACAGCGCGCACTCGAACATCGAGAACACTCCGTTTTTAGAGACGGATCGCCCTGTGCGGACCAATGCCTAATCGCAACTGGACGGTCGCAATTATAATTGATACAGGTTGGAATATTTCCGCCATTCTTATTCCATTTATCCAATAGCTCCTTATTTTTACTTGATTTAAGTAAATTCGGCTTAGTGAAAATACTTGGCTCGATTACACCACTTAGTTCGCTGATATTGTTTTTCGACATGATTACTGTTGTTTTATATACATTGTTCGCATTGAAAACCTATTTCAATTTTTATTTAGTAGTTACATGCTTCTCTATATGGGTCCTTTTTTACAGTGCTCATTTCGTTGTTAATGAAAACGTCCGTATTCTTTGAATTGCTTCTGAATCGCGTTTCTCTCTATTTCATTAAATCCAAAGAAATCAGCAATTGTTTCATCAGTAATGTTTTTAGGGAAATCCTCTATTTTTGTAATGTCAGGAATATATTCGAAAATATACTTTTCCAAGTATTTCATTCTATATTTAGTTGCTTCAAAAAAGAGTAAACAAGACTTCGTAGAGAGAAAGGTAGACAACCTTTGCATATCACTGTATGATTTGTCCGTTATGATGTATTTATCCCGATTGGCTACACCATAGGACCCATAACGATCTATGTATGGAAAACCATACATACCATGTGCCATCACAATCTTCGGGATTTTATGATAGGGACCAGGTTGTGTACTATATAAGTATTCTAATGTTGGTTTATTTCCAGACAAAGTACATGTTTTTATATTTACGTAAGAAAAACGCACGCGCTTAGTGTCACTCAATTCAACATGTTTAGGAGGCATATTCGTTTTATATACTTTGATGGGTCCAACTCTTTGTGTATGACTGTATATTTTAGATATGATACTTGGACAACAATGGGGAATAGGCATATCTTTGAATAACATGAAGTCTACATACTTATCATTGATTTTATCAAAAATAGATATCTGTGAATTATTATTCATATTGATAGTTTTTTGAACAACCACGAAGACTGATGGCGTTTGCGCTTGTCCATAAAACATTGCATTCGTTTCTGTATTCGTAAAGCACTTTATCTTACAAATCTTATAGCTGGTTAGTAATTTATAGACATTCGCCTTATCGGGCTTCATCCATATACATGGAATAATAAAACAGAGATATCCATCATCATTTAACATTTCCATACTCTTAACCACAAAATCACACCACGCTGTTTTACCGTCAGATAACTTTGACATATTTGTATTCGTCGGTACCTTCTTTGCACCATCTGTATTAAATGGGGGATTTCCAAATATGATATCGTATTTCTCTCCAGAGTTTAATTGTAAGAAATTTTTACAAAATACATTAGTTGGTCCAAATAACTGTATTAATCTATTTTCATTAGTATGATTTATCTCAATAAGTGTAATCATACTAAGAATGTGCATTTTACAGCTTTCAACTGAAGAAAATAAAGGAATAAGACCTTGAACAAGTTTATTAAATAACACTACTGAAATATTACCTTGTCCAGCACCCGGTTCACACCATTTTAATGATTTATTTAAGAATACATCAGATGGTAGCATATTGAGTAATTCATTCGCAATTGCGTATGGCGTCTGAACCTCACCTAAATTTATTTTGTTCTCTAAATCTAATGTCGGCTTATATACTGAAATGTCTATTGCGTCAATTGTATTAAATAGCATATTTTATATGTTAAAAATTATATTATATGCTATTAATATAAAATGCCATCTTTCTATAGTAGACAAATAAATTTCACTACTGGAGGTAAAGCAGATAAATCAATCAACTTTACATCACTTGGTATAGGAAGGCATACTAAAAATATTCGCAGAATAGTTAACACCCGTGTGATAAAAAAATGTACATGTAATTAGTAATATCATAAAAAATATATAAAAAAAGAAATCTTTTATATATTTTACTGTTAATAAATTCTACTACTACTACTACTTAAATCGTATCTACTTCACCTTCCTCCAAATTACCCACATTGTGACTCTCCCAACAAGGATCGACCGCTGCTCCCGTAACATACCCTCCACTACACTGCTCTTCAGTTAGGGGCATATATGATGGGTTTGGTGCCATCATAAATGGAACGCCATAACCTTCGATTTCGTCTGTATCTACCGGCTGATACATAACCACTGGAAGCTGGTTGTGAATACCTTGTGAATACAAAGGGTATGTATTGTGCCAAGTTACCGACAACTGAACGAAGTAGTTGGCGCGATTGGTTTCACTCTGAAGTACTGCCTTAGTGATTGCCAACTCACGCTCAAGAGCAAGCTCGTCAATGCTACGAGGCTTCTTGTTAACGAAAACGTTCCAAAACCAAGGTTCATCGTAGACAATCTTAGACGAAGACTTGTCTGAAGTCATCAGAGTCTCATGAAGGGATGATACTGAATCGTTCACGTACCATGAACGGAAATGGACAAATGCCATCTTGAATGCCTTACCATCATCTTCGCGGGTCTTGTCGACAAAATCGACACGTTCTACATCACCGAGTCCAAGATGATGGAATACCTTTCCAATACGCTTCTCCGACACGTTGGGGAACACGAAAGGAATGTATAGGCTAATGCTTTGGTTAATATTGTTCGTTGACATTGTTAATTACTTATTTGATACATCTCACTATTGTATAAATGTCATATCAATTTTTTTTACAGAATGGTATACTTTTCTTCATGTCATAAATCAAGTAAATAGTAAAAAAATTGAAATAAGAATCTTATATATATGAGTGTTATCATTTTAAGCACTATGACAACACGAAGTCAAAGAAGTACGAATAGCGAACGTGAGGTATCGATTATTGAAGTCGAAGAGAACAGTGAAGATGAGGACGAAGGTGACGGAGCAAGATTTGGAGATATTATAAATAATGAGGAGGAAGTCGAAGAGAATAGTGAAGACGAAGAGAATAGTGAAGTCGAAGAGAATAGTGAAGACGAAGAGAATAGTGAAGACGAAGAGAATAGTGAAGACGAAGAGAATAGTGAATATTATCATAACATGATACGCGATAACATTGTTTCGAATTTGCCTGAATCCACCCTAATTCGAGAATGTTGGAATATTTCCAGAATATATTTGTGCTGGATTCTTGTTCATATGATATCAGTAAATATGTATTGCCATTTTTGTGCACATATATCGCTATATGGATTAATTATGTCACCATTTGTCACAGTAGCACCTCATTGTGTTGCACTTAGATGGTTGACTACGAATAGTATTAACTCGATATCGCACATGTGGACTGTAATTGGAGCATGGTTGATTACAAAAATACCAATTGCCTGCACAAAATCTTAATAATATAAAAACTAAAAATTAAAAAGAAAGAAAATATATATGTTGTTTATTTTTTTTTTTATATATTAAAATATTTATTAATAATATATAAGATTATGGATATTAAAACTATTTATCGAAATGAATTATATTTTAAAAAAATATTTAATAATGTGGCATTTTACTACATTACTATGAATAAACTATCAAAAGACACCTCCGTATATGAAGCCTGGTATCACGCTAATACACAAGGTTACCAGAACCTATTGACTATTTTTGAAAATAATGAATACAATACTGAATTTTATAAGTTTAAGGACAAGTCTATTTTAATGGAAGCACAATCTATAAAATTCGATTGGGAATTCTATATAAATATAAATAATATAGAAAATATATCAAATGAATTAGATGCTGCAAAACATTGGCATTTTATTGGAAAGAAGCAAAAACTGCAAATTAGTAAAATAAGCACAGATAATAGAAAAGAACAAAAAAATATTAAAATAAATGAACAATTAAATGAACTGTTGAATGAAAACAAAAATAAAATAGACAAACAGAACGCTCAAATGGTCATAGAGTTAGAAACTATGAAAATACACGAAAATAATAAACGCGATAAAATACAACAGTTAAATAATCAAAAATTGCAAAAATTACATAAACAAATAGAGGATAGTAAAAATATTAGCAATATAGAGCAAACAAAATTAGAAATTTCGATTAGAAATAATGATGAATTGATAAAACAAAACGAAACCAAACAGATGAATATAATGGAAAGCACTATTTATGAATATACACAATCTGTTCTACAAGATAGATTATTAATTAAACAGGAAGAGGAAGAAACAGTATATACGGCAAAAAACGTGGCACAAAAGAAGAATAAAGAAGTAAATGATAAATTAATTGATTTTATCAATAATTTGGAAGATACAATTGGCGACAGTATAGAAAAAGAGAAGGAATTATGTAATTCTACAACACTTACTAAATATGTAGTAACTAATTTAAAGACTTTAATAAACTAATCTGTAATAATTTTTATATTTATAATTATTAGTAATGGATAATGATAACTATAAACAATTGTTCTTTGTGAAAGAAAACTTAAGGGGATATGTAAGAAACTATAAACAATATGTAGATATTCTTACAACAAAAAGAAGACTATGGAAATATATACTTAACACAGCGTGGAAAAAAGATGAAATTATATTTATAAATAAAGAGATTAATGAAAAATTCTACGCGTTAAATATGAGATATATATACAATAAAGTACTCAAGGTAAACCCTTATTTTAGTATTGATATTTATATCATTTTTAATATAGATTTATTAAACACCCACCGGTCTACATATGATTATTTTAATCATTATCTTGATTGTGGAAAAAATGAGGATAGAATTTGTTGTATTGAATCATCAAAATCATGTAATATAGATATACTTACTAATAATTATATAACATTGAAAAAAACTGGTAATTGTTTATATGATTTTATTCATTATTTTATACATAACAGAAAACTCGACATAAAATGTAACAAAGTGGTATATGATAATACATTCACAACAGAAAATTCTCATAAAAGTGCTGTTAATTTAATACAAGCTATGAAAGAATTATTAATAGATAAAACAACAACCACAATTAATAGTAATTATAACCCAACGGATATAAGTAATATAGTTATGTTAAAAAAATTAGAACTTACTTATATAAAAGTAGTCAATACAGTTAATCTCTCTGCACATAATGATAACAGTATTATAGTTTCGAAATTTAAATTTTATGATAATACCCAAATATATAGTAAATTTCCATTTATATATCATAAATACAATTTAAACTTGGTTAAACGCGATGAAATAATTAATTATAATTTAATACATTCAATAAATGAAATATGTAATAAATCATGTAAAATAGTTGCACATCTTCATTGCTTAGATATTGAACGGTTTGATACATTTTATGGGTCATTTATAAAAATTATACAAAAACATATGCCAATTATTATAATTACATATTCTTTTGGAACCCCCATTATGAAATATAGTAATTGCATAATGTTAAAAATAAAAAACAAAGGTATGGATATTGGCGGAAAAATAATTGCGGTTGATTACCTAAATAGGTTACAAATTAAGTACGAATATATTTTATTTTTACATTCGAAAAGCGACCCGATTAAAAGAGCCGAATATTTTAATCCATTCTTTAATAATTTACCCTTTATATTAAAATCTATCGAACAAAATGAATATGATGGATATTTTCCTCCATTGATTTTAAATGGAGATTATTATCATCTCATACACAATGACCAATTTACAAGAACTACAAATTTTTCATCCGAACGTGATGTGCGAAACAGTCGCATGTTTAACGAATTCTGTGATTTATTGGAATTAGATAAAACATTATTAATGTTTCCTGAAGGTAATAACTTCATATTGTCTTATGATACTGCTATTGAATTATATAAACCAGAATTCTATAATCTATTAAATGAACAAAACTCATTCGATGCACACTGGGTAATGATATATTACCGTTTATACAAGTTGAATATAGCCGAAATTTACAATGAATATAAAATGCGGAAGCTGTATGGTAATAATATAGAAACAACTCTTGGACACAATGGTTTAGCTGATAGTCAAATAGAACATGTGTTTGAACGATTGGTCTTTAATATTATACAAAAAAATAAAGGTAAAATTTGTATTTTACCCTTCTCACAAACCGTTTCAAATAAAACATTATATCTTGAGAATAATATAAATAATTCTTATATGTATGGAGCAATGAAAATTACTGATAAAGATTTAATATTATCTAACAATATAAATATGGAAAATACATCTACTATTACAATCATCGCATGTCATACAAATACAAATCTGAAAATACAATGTTTAATGCACAATATTGGTATATTTATTAAAATATCAACCAAAATAGTTATATGCAATTCATATGAATTTAAACACCAAAATATAGAAAGTATGGTCATATCAACATATCCTGACAGCATAAATATGATAGATTTTAAATACATTCAAAACGATAGGTTTGTGTGTCATAGTAAATGGAATCATGTAATTAATCATTATTATTCTACCTTATTTAATTATCATCATTTTATTTTGACAAATGATTCCTATCTTTATATAAAGGATACGGATGAGCTTTCTAATTTTATAGATGTGAATTATGAGATGCAGACTATTCTTATAAGCAATGAGGGTCATAATCATTATACCGATTTTTTACGGGTATACAATTTTAGCGGAATAATAAAAATAAATAACTTTTATAAATGGTTTATTGCAGAAAATAAAAATAAGCCCGTAACATTTCAAGATATAATTAATGGTCTTGAAATGAAATCTCATATTATATTCGATAAAAAAAATGGACTATACGAAGAGAATAACCCTGTTAATATTCATTTTACCGAACCATATAAACAAAAATTTATAGAAGAACTACATTATCCTATAATAAAAATTAAAACTATGCTGACTACTATTTATGATACTAATATAGTACCTTCTGATTTCCAGCCATTTGTTTATACTTCGTTACATAACGATTTACATCATTTAACTAATTCCGAAATAATAAAAAACCACTTTAAAACATCTGGTATGAAAGAGGGACGGGTGTACAAGCGTGGACAAATTGCCAAATTATCTCCGTATATTGAAAAATATTTAAACAAATTCAATATTACTCTGTAATTAATTTAATAATATATCACATATTATGTTATTAAATTAATTGTTTCAATCCATCTTCAAAATTAATGGTCACATTCCAGCCCAAATCCTTCAACTTTTGGTTACTAATATAGTATCGCTGGTCATTAAAAGGTCTATCTTCAATATAGCGGATCCATTTATCATAATCTTCTGTTTTTTTTATCATTTTTATCATCATCTTTGCAACTGACATTACATCGTACTCCATATCTTCATCACACCCTATGTTATAAATTTCTCCTATTTTACCTTTCAATAAAATAAGTTCAAACGCACGTGCAGTATCATACGCATGTAAAAAAGCACGAACCGCAGTACCTTCGCCTTGAATTGTCACCTGTTCATCATTTTGTAGTTGCTGTATAAAAAGAGGCACGAGCTTCTCTGGATATTGGTTTGGACCATATACATTATTACCACGTGTAATAATGATAGGCATTTTATACGAATGATTATATGATTGCGCTATTAATTCCGCTCCGGCTTTTGTAGCAGCATATGGATTAGTGGGACATAAAATAGAATGCTCTGTTTTATGCTGTTCTTCTACGCTATTCATAGATTCACCATACACTTCATCTGTAGATACATGAATAAAACGTTCAATTTTACCATATTTACGACAACATTCTAATAATATATGCGTACCTAATATATTATCTTTGGTAAATTGAAGAGAGTCGTCAAACGAGTTTTGAACATGCGATTGTGCCGCAAAGTGAATAACATGCGTTATGTTATATTTATTGAGCACGTAATTTACAATATCATCACCGCATAGATTCCCTTTCACCATATGATATTTATCACTTTCGCGTATTTTTTTATCCACGTTTTTTTCAGAAGCACAATAATACATCGCATCAATATTAACTATTTCATACTTCTCTTCATCGAATATGTAATTAATGAAGTTCGACCCAATAAATCCACAACCGCCTGTAACAAGCAATTTTATCGCCATTCTGTATTATATATATTTATAAAATAAAACATAAAAAAATTAATGTATATAAAATTATAATGAGAATATTAATTTACGGACATGGCGGTTGGATAGGTAAGATGATGTGTACAATATTATCTAACAAAAATATTGAATTTATTTTGTCTAAAGTTAGAGTAGATTGTAAGGAACACGTAGAGAATGAATTATTAAAGGTCAGTCCTACGCATGTAATGAGTTTTATTGGTAGAACACATGGAACAACTGAGGATGGACAAGTATATACCACCATTGATTATTTGGAGCAACCCGGCAAAGTATATGAAAATGTTAGAGATAACTTGTTTTCACCTATCGTGTTGGCTATGTTATGTAAAAAACATAATATTCATTATACTTATCTTGGTACCGGATGCATTTTTAAATATGACGAACCACATGTTTTTGGCGATGAATCCACAGGGTTTGATGAAAATGCTAAGCCAAATTTCTTTGGGTCTGGATATTCTATTGTAAAAGGATTTACCGATGAATTAATGCATTTATGTGAGGAAAATACACTGAATCTTAGAATACGTATGCCTATCACAGACCGATTAGATCCACGCAATTTCGTATCAAAAATCACCAAATATGAATACATATGTTCTATACCCAACGCAATGTCTGTATTAGATGATTTATTGCCCATTGCATTAGACATGGCTATGAATAACGTTACCGGTACAATTAATTTGACAAATCCTGGACTCATATCACACAACGAAGTACTTAAAATGTATAAAGACATTGTAGACCCTCAGTTTACGTGGAAAAATTTTACACCAGAAGAACAAGCAAAAATACTTGATGCGGATCGGTCCAATAATTGTTTGGACACAAGTAAGCTTGTAAATATGTATCCAGATGTCAAACATATAAAAGATTCTGTATCTGACGCATTACATAGAATGAAGGAACACCAAAATTATAATGAACTATAATTTGAAGAATATAATAATATAAATATATTTAATTTATATTATTTTTATGTTTATTTCTCGTATAGATGCCAACATACACCCGCTATAACTACAATATTTATACAAAACCCACACCAGCAATATAAATTATCGTAATATTTTTCATTATCATCATCATAATAATAATCATCATTATCATCATCATCATCATCATCATCATCATCATCATCCGTATCGGTATTGTATCTGCTACTGCATCCATCGGGAGCACGAGTATTCTGTATTAGGGGTTTTTTTGGACGGGCATGATGTATATCATCATTTTTTTTTTTATGCGAATATAAAGAATCGTCAGTATCTATAAAATATCCCCATGTTTCTTCCATTTATATTATTATATTATATACTTTTTATCACCTCATTTTTAACTATGTTAAACAAATGCTTCTATTTGTAATTATGGATGAATTCCAAAAACAAATAGAAACATTACATTATATCGCATTAAGTAATGACGGCACATGCAATACATATTCATCATTGCGTACAATGGCTACCAATATACAAGTAGATTTCTCTACTATATCAAAAAAATTAAAGTCTAACGAAGGACTATATTGTTATTGTACGTCAAAAGGAACAGGCACTATTTATTACATAAAACGAATTCATTAACCACGACCACATGCCTTACACGATGTGCTTCCGGTACGAATCGCATTAAACATATCGCGCAAATTAGAAGAGTTATCTACATTACTATTGTTACTACTATTTGTATTAAATGATGAAAAAGTAAAGGATTGTGTAGGGTTGGTAACCATACGCATTGTAGGTCTAACTGTATTCGAAGATCTATTTACATTTGACATAAAATACATTTGAGGCATATTATTAATATACTATATATAAATATTAATAATATCTAACATGGACATCCAGATACAATATTGAATTTTATTCCGTTAATATCGTTGGTATCAGTGTTCGCGGGAAGAGGATTTGGATATGGATCTTGTCTTAACACTTTACGTCCCTTTAATCTGGCTAAATAACGATCATACGAATTATGTTTCACATCTACGCCTTTACCTCCTGGTCTCATTGAACCTGGACGTAGGCGGGTTATAGAAGAACGGGTTGAACTACCACGTGTGGGAACAACAGCTGTTTCGATTGATTGGACCGCTCTATCGCTTGATTGATTCCACCAATTGTTTGTCACTTGACCAACTACTCCTTTTCGCGCTTCACCTACATTTAAACTTACCTTGTTCATTAGATATTCCGAACTGCTTACGCGAACAGTTTTTTGAATTTGCTTTTCTATTGCACGTTTATCTAAATTATGATGCAAACCATAGGTACTTCGGTTCACTTGACAACCATGCATGTTTCCAGTCCTCCTATTATTCGAATTTATTGAATATTCATATTTATTATCCGTTGCAAGTTTATTGCCAGTGGCATACGGGTCTCCACCAAATGTTCTTATTTTTAATGTATAATTATATACCATATACTATATGATATTATTAAAAATAAAATTGAAATCTCAATATATCTCCTAATATAATTACATCAAACATGCAACAATTACACAAATGCCAACACTGTCTTAAGGAATTCAAAAAACAAGGCTACTATAAAAAACATATTTCCATATGTGAAATCATTCATTGTCGAGAAGAAGACGCTACACTAAGTATTGAATATTCTGGTGAACAACTTATGGATCTAATACGACATATGATTAACAAGCAAGCCAAGATGGAAAACGAGCTGGAAACAATGAAGAGATTATTAAAGCGCTCTAAAAATAAACTTACTGTGAATGAATGGATTAATGAACATTATAGAGAGCACGACGATTTTAACAATTGGTTTCAAAATATCAACGTACAAGAACAGGACCTTCGGTATGTATTTGATAATAACTTGACTGACGGATTGTATCAGATTATCATCAATAATCTTCGCACAGAAAATGACCAATCGCCTCTACTCGCGTTTATTCAAAAACCCAACGTTCTCTATGCGTTCATGAATAAAGAGTGGTCCGTTATTACCGCCGCACAATTTGAAAGCTGTGTCGATGAACTGAATTCAAAAATCATTCAGCAGTTTAAAATATGGCAGGATGACCACCAAGCAGAACTCAATAGCAACAAATTTGGCGACGATTATTACCCAAATATTGTCAATAAAATTATGGGCGGAGTTCAATCCAGGTCCGCTCTATATTCTAAGGTTCGCTCTAAGGTATACCATCATATCAAAATTAACTTAAAAGATGTTATGATGGGAGGAGAATCCGAAAATTAAATATATTTCAAGGCAAAATCAGTAGGAGTCATTATTTGTACTTCCAGTTTTTTTGCTTGGTCGATTTTTCCTGTGGTTTCATCCACCGATTTTACCAACAGAGCAAACGTGTTTTTACTTATAGATGTACCTATTTCACCACCTACCGCCTTTATACTTTCTTCCAGCGTTTTATCACGAAATCCACTCATGACTATTTTTTTCTTATACAATGGATGGTCAGGATTTACATTTTTTACTTCCGGCATATCATGTAGCTTATGTGTTAAATCTACCTGAATCAAAAATAGGTTAAAATTCTCGATTGAATCTACAAAAGACTCCGCTGACTTCTTTGCCATACCCTTTACTTTCATTACCTTCTTTATCTTATCTTCATTTGACTCCTTACTGACCAATATATCAGGATATTCTTCCATTATAGGTGCAATTTTACGTTCAGCTAATCCACGTCCAAAGATATTTGTTGCACTCATTAATGTAATCAATGATACACCATCTATTTGCTTTTTGATATTGGTATAGGCTTTCGTTGCCAGCGTTTGCTTGAATCCAGGTACCGTCAAAAAATCGGCTTCCGACATGGCTAATATCTTAGGTACACTATCAAATCCAGCATTTATTATCTTCTTGATATTTCCACTACCTACACCATCCACCTCAATATCCACGAAAAAACCGGCAATATTTTTCAGACGCACCGTCTCATTTGAAGATTTGTCTTTCAACATAATATCAACGTTTGTTTCATTCCACACGTACTCTTCATCAGGCATTTTTATGGTTTCCGCCGGAACGACCACCTTTTGAATATAAGGAATCACATCGCCACTACGTATTATTTCAACGAGAGCACCAATACCAAGCTTGTTATTTCTAATAAAGGAAGCATTGAATGCCGTTGCATATTCTATTTTGACTCCACCCAAAACAATTGGTTCTATTCTGATTTTGGGCTTCAAGAATCCATCCTTGCTCGGCGTCCAAATTACATCCACAACTTTGGCTTCAGCGACTTGATCAGATAATACCATCTTAAATGCAAAGGCATGATCTGGGTTTCCTGTTAAACGACCATATGTCTTATCATGAGTCACAATAATACCGTCAATGTCATAATCATAGTTCTTTCTCCACGACACCAGCTTTGCTGATAACATATCGTTGCTCAGTTCATTAATTACCTCATAACGCACGGTATTCAATTTCAGTTTTTCCATATGCTTCATTTGATACGATGGCTTCACTTCCGGTTTGATTACTTCATATGCCACGAAATCCAAGTTCTCATAATCCTTTACACTCTTGCTCAATTTATTGATTATACCAGCTGCCAAATTACGCGCGTTAGAATTCTTGTCTGCATAATGTTCTTCGAATACTTTCTTGGAAATGATAAATTCACCTCTAATTACCAAGTCTTTTTCTTCAGGGAAGTTCAAGTAAGGAATTAAATGACTCACATCTTGTCCTACTTTACCATTACCTCTTGTATATAGCTTGGGCTCGTCACCTTCTGACGTATATAATCCACTTACACCATCTAATTTTGCTGATAATACATATTCGCCAGGAGATGCATATTTTTCAAGCCATTTGGGCAACGCACTTGTGGTTGGTTTTATTTTATCCATAGACCACATTTCATAAGGCAATAGTACTTTATTGCGCTCAATAGGAGCTCCTATCTCTTTTAAAATTGGGTTAGATGGGAACTCTTTTTCCATTAATTCTCTCATAATATCATACTCGTTGTCCGACATAGCTGGCTTATCAGGATTATTATAATATACGTCATTCGCATATTTTATCGATTGCGCCAATTCATCTTCCGTCATTAATTTCAAATAATCGATGCCCTGCTTCTTGAAACTATCAATATGCTTCTTAGGTGGAACACGCTTGGATTTCAATGTCTTGTTCTTCGGAGAAGTCGCTTTTTTGGGTGAGAGTTTCTTTGACTGTGTCTTGCTTTTCGGCTTAGATGTGGGTGCCAGTGTAGATGAAGCAGTGACATCCTTCACAATGGAATTTTCAGGCATTTTTGTATCATTTATTATTACAGAACGACCATCAACGCGGTCTATGGGCTCCTTATAATCCATACCCAAGAAATCGAAAATAGACTTTTCATCGTGGAAGGATTTCTCCAGCTTTTCTCCTTTTTTCTTATCATTCATCACATAAAAACCATGCTCGTTCAATGAATACCCAATATTCAGAGCACGCTGACGCATGACTGTATTGAATGTTTTACTACCAGTAAAATATAACGTAGCAAACGAATACTCATCTGGAGGACTATACAAAAAATCTACACGACGCGCCAGTTTATCCTCATTCAATTGGGCAATCACCAACGTTTTCGTCAATCCATCTGTCAGCTTATGAACAATCACCTTATCATCCACCAATTTCTGTATAAATTTATTAAACACCGTTTTATCATTGTTTGAATCAGTAATACATACATCAATATCTCCTGAGGTTTTCGCACCCCTTCTATAGCTACCTACAATCTCAAACGATGACCCGGTGTTTTTTACTTCGGCGAATGCCTTCATAAACACCTTCTCATAGTCTTCTACTTCCTGTCTTGGAATTCGCTTCAGAATATCTTCATAATATTGAAGCCCTAATAATTGCTTATCATTCAACACCTCATCCTTCTTTGCCTTTAGTTCTTCTATGGTGGTAATTTTTTGTTCTATTAGGTCTTTGGCTTTTTTAGGACCAATGCCATAGATCTCAGTAAATACATGAATCGGATTGTTGCGCTCCTTCTCTAAAGCTTCGATTTTACCAGTTGTTACATATTCACCCAATTTAGATGTGATTGTCGCACCAATACCTTTGAACTTGATGATTTGTGATACTTCAGTAATTGTATCGGGGAAATTCATAATAGATTCCTGTGCTTTTTGATATGCTCTCGCACGCATAAACTCGCCACGCTTCATCAAAAATTGATGAAATTCGCCCAAAATATCAATAAATTCCTCATTCAAACGTCTACCTACCACTGCTGCCTCTTGTTCAGAAAGTGGTTCTTCGACCATTTTGGCTGAATCAAATGATGTATTATCCACAACAGGACTTTTTGTTTTGGATTTTGTCTTCGATTTACTCATTAACTTAGTTGGCGATTTGCGTTTATATGTTTTTCGCTTATTGGATTTTGAAAAATTTTCCACCAATTTGAGAACCTTTTTTTTAGTGCGCTTTTTAACGTTCGGACTTTTACTTTTACTTTTACTTTTACTTTTGTTCACCGGATTACAATAGCCATATGTTTTCAATGTATTGCGGTCAGAAACAGAAGTCGCACAAATAGAACCCTTGTCTGTATCAACACACTCGTCATGTGTCTTCCATTTATATTTAAACGGAATAATACATGGACCCTCTTTTACGTTTGCATTTTTTTCCGCTTTACCTTTTTTATTAATATTGGAACCGTACATTATTAATAATATGTGTGATTATTATTTGTCACCTTTCTCTTTTTTAGAGAAATAAAAACTTAGAAAATCCTCCCGAAATAAACTATCTATTGATGAAACCTGCTTGCTTACTACCTTATTTTTACTTTTTGCCTCCTTTATTGTCTTCACTTTAATTTTAAAAATATCTTCCATTATAAATTAATTATATTAAAATATATATATGACAACTAAAGTAGACAGCTATGGCATCTCTAAAACTTATATGAATGACCAATTAGTACAAGGACTCCATTATGATGCTACATACAATGGAAATAAATTGGATTTAGCAATAGGTGACCATAACGGAGATAAAATATTTATTAAAATGGACAATGATGATATTATGAGTATGTTCAATAAACATGGCACTACTACCGCTCCATTAGAACAACGAATTTCTCAGGATTATGGCGCTCTTGCTACTATCATATCGCCCACGAAACAAACAAAAACAAGAAAAATACGTACCAAGTCCAAGTCCAAGTCCAAGTCCAAGTCCAAGTCCAAGTCCAAGTCCAAGTCCAAGTCCAAATCCAAGTCCAAGTCCAAGTCCAAATCCAAGTCCAAATCCAACTCCATTAGCCCATCATACCGCAAAACCGATGCAATTCCTTCCATTGAAAAAACAATTTTTTAATATATAAATCTCATCCTAATTATTATAATTATATAGAAACAATACCTACATAATTATAACCATTAAATATAATAAATAGCATGGAATTTATAAATGAAATAATCTGTTTGGTATAAATATAAAATAGTATAATATTTTTATAAATTAATGAGTTGGAAAAAAATAGGTGGAATAGATCGATCAAGCATTCAGCAATCAGTACACACACCTGTATTTACAAGTTCTGGTAATGTTAATCTTAATAATCTTTTGGCAAATAATATTACCGCAATTGATACACTGACTATAGGAAGTTTAACCCTTTCAAATAACCTATCTTTAGACAGATTAAGTATTTATGGTAATTTTAAACAATATGGCGATACAGTACAAATCGTATATAAAAATAGTTTATCACTCGACAATCGATACGATATTGATGATGTTTCTAAACCCGCAACCGTTCTTACAAGCTTTAAAAGAAGTGCATTACAACATTCACCGAACGATATACTAAGCATTAATCCACATGTTGCAGATGTTACTATGAATGGAACCGCATATAAAAGTTATTATACTGGAGGAGTAAAAATGTATGGCGGAGAAGGGGTCGTTATCGATCCAAGTACTGCTACACCTAACCGCATTGAACTCATAGGAAATACCACAATAAGAGGAAACAATATCGATATCAGTGGAAATCTTTTAGATCATGGCGATGGTACTTATGTAGATAATAAGATTACTGTAAAAGGGAAAAAAATTGAAATAATTGGTTATGGTAAGTCTACCCCCGAGGAATCATCACGTAACGATAATATTCTTATTAAAAGCAGAGATATCAAAATTCAAAATGATACCACTACCAATAATTTTATTGATATTAGTGGTAATAATATTGATATTAGTGGTAATAATATTAATTTTATTACTAATTCTGGAAATAATGCTCAAAATCCTACTATTAATTTCACTGGAGCGGTAAAAATGTTGGGCAATTTACATGTTGTGGGTACATTATCAGGGACCACAAATATCACAGCAACCCAAAGTTTTAAAGCAGGTGCTATATATTATTCACGTAGTGATACCAGCAGCATAAATACTCTTAAAGTAGGAGTAACTAATACCAGTACTGGTAATACTGGAGCATATGCTGCAGCCGATACTCCATATTTAACTGTTGATGAAACATCCGCATTTTATAAAACAATATATCTACGAAATACACGCGGTGTATTTGGTACTACATATAAACATTCTGGAATCGAAAAAGAATATAACTCAGGAGCTGGTGTAGGAGACCTTCTTATATGGAATGGAAATGGAAACGGTAATGCGACAAGTAATATACATATACAATCAAATAACATTCATTTTTCAACACTTACTGGCGCAATATCAGACCAATCTGGAGCTGCCAGTAATACTAAGATGCTAATTCACTCCAATGGAAATGTTGGAGTCGGTTCATCCGTAACTACTCCAGCTAAATTATTGTCCATAGGTTACAATAATAGTGGATTTTCTACAGGAACTTCTAATGATTTAATTTTCTCATCAAATGGCATTGAGACCTTTACAACAGATAATGGTGGGTACTTTATTGCGAATAAGGGAATTGGAACAGATATTACATATAATGGCGGGGTTGTTCCATCCACAATTAATGAAACGAATAGTGGCTTAGGTACAGCTGCCGCCAGTACAACCATAAAACATATGGGATTTGCTACTTCTGGAGGAATACAATTACTCGACCCTATCAAAACTACCTATACTGTTAGTGGCAGAAATGCCCCCACGGGCGCCAGAATATTTGGAACATCGGGTGATTTGTCTAAAGGCGGTATTCGTATGGAGCTGGTCAGTCCATCCGCCAGCGGAGTTGACGGTGCAATTCAAAGATATGCAGGTAATGGTACCACCGCATTCAGTTTAACACAAGAATCTGACCATACCAAATTGGCTCTCGGAAATGGTACAACTGATGTTAAAATGAATATTCCTGCTCAAACGGTTACAGATACAAATGGAGCAGATTTACATATTAATGCCGGCGCCAAAAATGGATCAGGAACCAATGGCATTGTTTATATTGGGGATACAAATACGTCAAAAGTTCTTATTTCAAATGCAGAACTGTCAGGCAATATTACTTTTGGTTCTTTAATCGCTGGTTCTGGTACTACTGCTGGTGAAGTAAAATCCAATGGGAATCATGATTTGATATTAAAAACTGGTGATGCTACAACCGGGTCTATTACTATCGCAAATGGTGCTGATGGAGCTATCACACTTGCTCCTCATGGAGCAGGTACTGTTACTGTTACTGGTAACTTAACCGTTAATGGTACAACTACCACTGTTAACAGTACCAATACTCTTGTCGCTGATAGATTACTTGAATTAGCTAATGGAACAACTGGTAATCCTACGGCTGATTCTGGTATTATTATTGAAAGAGGAACTGACCCTAATGTCTTTATGGGTTGGGATGAATCTGAAAATAAATTTACAATGGGTACATCTACAAGTGCTACTGGCGCAAGCACAACAGTCGGTGATTTTACAGCCGGAACACTCGTTGTAGGAACACTTGAAGGTACTGTTGGAACAGCTGTTCAAGGTTCAATTACAAGTGTCGGTACTCTTACTGGTTTAACTGTAAATGGAAATGTTTCAGTATCTGATGGATCAAATGACTTTGATATTGCCAGTCATGATGGAACAAATGGTCTTAAATTAGCTGGAACTCTTGTTACTTCATCTGCTACTGAATTGAATATTATGGATGGTAATAGTACAATCAATAGTATTACAGCAGCAAGTGGTCATGGTGTAGTATATAATGATAGCGGTACCATGAAACAAGTTGATATAGATAATTTAAAAACGTATATTCAAAGTGGTTCTGCTGCTTCAACAAGACTCAGTCTTGATGAACATATAAGTATAACTAATGCGTATGCTGATGGACAGATTTTTCATATTGATGAAACTATAATTGCGGATTCTGGAACTATAAGCAGTAAAAATTTTCATGTTGCAAAAGTTGAACAAGTTACTATAAAGAATACTAATGCTTCATCACAAACTTATGATAGTGGTGCTTCATTATATATAGCTAATGCTCCTGCAGTATTAAATAATGCTGCGATTACTAATAATTATGCTTTACATGTAGCTGCTGGTGCTTCTAAATTCGGAGGAGCGGTTGATGTTAACTCTTTAAAAATTGGTGGTACGGCAGTCACAGCCAGTGCGGCTGAATTGAATATTATTGCTGGTTCTAAAACACAAAAATACGTATATGCAGCTCCTACAAGCGCAGATGGTGCTGCCACTTTCAGAGCATTAGTAGCTAGCGATATTCCTACATTAAATCAAAATCAAAATACATCAGGAACCGCTGCTAAGGCTACTATACTAGAAACAACAAGAACAATTGGCGGTGTTTCATTTAATGGTTCTGCTAATATTAGCTTACCTGGTGTAAATACAGCAGGTAATCAAAATACATCAGGAACCGCTGCTAAGGCTACTATACTAGAAACAACAAGAACAATTGGCGGTGTATCATTCAATGGTTCTGCTAATATTAGCTTACCTGGTGTAAATACAGCAGGTAATCAAAATACATCAGGAACCGCTGCTAAGGCTACTATACTAGAAACAACAAGAACAATTGGCGGTGTTTCATTTAATGGTTCTGCTAATATTAGCTTACCTGGTGTAAATACTGCAGGTAATCAAAATACAACAGGAAACGCTGCTACTGTTACAAATGGTGTTTATACAAGCGGCGACCAAACTATTAATGGAGCTAAAACTTTTGGTTCTGTTGTTGTCGGTGTAACACCCACTTTAGATTCTCATCTTGCTACCAAATCATATGTTGATGGTGTTGCTGAAGGATTAGATGTGAAAGACTCTGTTGTTATGGCAACTACAGCCGCTTTGGATTATACATATGATAATGGGAGCTCCGGTGTTGGGGCAACTCTTACTCGCACTGCTGGTAACGGTGATGTAACTATTGATGGCATTGCAACTGCTACCGTAAATCAAAGAGTATTGGTTAAAAACCAAGCAGCTACTGCACAAAATGGTATTTATTATGTTAGCACCGCTTCTGGTGGTGGTGCAACTTTAGTACTTACCCGTGCAACTGATTCAGATACAGCAGTTGAATTTAATTCTGGTGCATTTACATTTGTTGAACAAGGTACCACTAATGCTGATACCGGTTGGACAATGACGCAAAATGCTTCTATTACATTTGGTACTACATCAATCACCTGGACACAATTCTCTGATGCTGGACAAGTTACAGCTGGAGCTGGTCTTACAAAGACTGGTTCCGCATTGAGTGTTAATGCTGCTCAAGGTTCAATTACAAGCGTCGGTACTCTTACTGGTTTAACTGTAAATGGTCTTGTAACACTTGGTTCTACCAATGGTAGTCAAAATATTGATATTGCTTCTCATAATGGAACCTATGGTCTTAAATTAGCTGGAACTCTTGTAACTTCCTCAGCTGCTGAGTTAAATAAATTAACTGGTGTTACTGCCACATCCGGTGAATTAAACTATTTGGATATTACAACTTTAGGAACATCTCAAAATAGTAAAGCTGTTACAGCAACAGCCAGTGGTCATATAACACTTGGTACTACAGGTGGTGACCAATTAATTGATATTGCTTCTCATGATTTAGTTGATGGTGGTCTTAAATTAGCTGGAACTCTTGTTACTTCATCTGCTGCTGAATTGAATAAATTAACTGGTGTTACTGTCACATCCGGTGAATTAAACTATTTGGATATTACAACATTAGGTACTTCTGCAGACAGTAAAGCCTTAACACAAAGTGCAGGTGGTGTAGTAACTATTGGTGCAACTGGTGGTAACCAAGTACTTAATATTGCTTCTCATGATTTAGCTGATGGTGGTCTTAAATTAGCTGGCGCACTTGTTACTGCATCTGCTGCTGAATTGAATATTATGGATGGTTCCCTAACAGTTCAAGCTAATGTTACATTAGCTGATGGTGATGGTGTTGTTATTTCAGATGCAGACGCAATGAAACAATGCTTGGTAAGTGATTTTGGAACTTATATTGCTTCCGCTTCTTTAACATTAGCAAGTAAAACATTGACCGCACCTAAATTTGTTGATACTGGTTTTATCGCTGATGCAAATGGTAATAAAATGTTAGAGTTTAATACAACTACTTCCGCAGTAAATTATTTCGGTCTTACAAATAGTGCAACAGGAAATGGATTATTATTAGAAGGAAAAGGTACTGATGCTAACGTTGATTTAGAATTAAAAGCTAAAGGAACTGGTAGTGTAAAACTTACAACAAATGGTTCTCGTGGAATTTCATTTGATTTTGATGGAACAACTGCTAATAAAACTACAACTTTTATCGCCAATTCTTCTGATAATAGATCAATCACTTTACCTAATGCCACAACTACACTTGTTGGTACAAATACTGCTGATACACTTACAAATAAAACATTGACCGCACCTAAATTTGTTGATACTGGTTTTATCGCTGATTCTACTGGTGCAGAATTAATTAAATTTTCTCAGACTGCCAGTGCTGTTAATGAGATTACTGTAAAAAATGCTGTTACTAATGTTGGTCCAAGTATTACTGCTACAGGCGGCGATGACGATATTGACTTGTCAATAGGAGGAAAAGGTAATGGTAGTGTGAATGTTAACGCTTTAAAAATTGGTGGTACGGCAGTCACAGCCAGTGCTGCTGAATTGAATATTTTAAATGGTTCTACTGGTACTGCTGGAACAACTGCTGTCGCTGATGGTCATGGTATTTTAATGAAACAAAGTAATGCTACCACACTTACAACTGTTCAAACATTAGCAGCATACTTAGATGATGAGATTACTGCTATGCCTAACTTAGTAACTGTTGGCGCATTAGCTGGTGGTTCAATTGCTTCTGGTTTCGGAACAATTTCTACTGGTAGTACAATCACATCAACTGTTGCTGTTACTGGTGGTTCTTTAGTGTCAACTGGTGCTACAACAGTAGGAACTGATTTAACTGTAACTGGTGCTGATATCACTTTAGGTAATGGTTCAGATGGAACATTGGCAACACAAGCCACTGCTGCTGGAACAGCAGGAAAATCAATGACTATTTCAGCTGGTTCAACTACTGCCGGTACTGGTTCAGACAACATTGGTGGGGGCGATTTAATTATTCAAGCCGGTCAAGGCACAGGTCAAGGAACAGGTGGTAATATTGTATTCAAAGTAGCAGATGCGGATGTTTCTACTGGTAATAGTTATAATGCTTTAGCGACAGCTCTTACGATTGCCGATGATAAGAGCGCAACATTTAGTGGAGATGTTGTTGTAGGTGATAATAAATTAACTATTGGTTCTACTGTAGTCAATTCTACAGCAGCTGAATTGAATAGCATCAATGGTAGTAAAACGCAAAAATATGTATATGCAGCACCTAACAGTTCTAATGGAGCTGCCTATTTCAGAGCATTAAATGCTTCTGATATTCCTATATTAAATCAATCCACAGATGGTAATGCTGCTACTGCTACTAAATTCGCTTCTGCTGTAAATATTGGTGGTGTATCTTTTGATGGTAGTGCTGCAATCATTTTGCCAGGTGTTAACAGTGCCGGCAATCAAAATACAACCGGAAGTGCTGCTACTGTAACAACAGCTGCTCAACCAAATATCACTACACTTGCTGCCTTAACAGCGGCAGGTGCTACTGGAGTAACTACAACATTCTCTGGTCCTATTTCTGTAGGTGAAGGTGTTTCTAAAACAGCAGTAACATCTGATGTTGCTGATACAACTGCAGGTGCAGTTACATCAAATACTTCTGGTATTAGTCATACATTGACACTCGCAGCTGCCTTGGAAGCCCAGGTAACTCATGATGATGTAACAGTTACAAGTAATAAAGTACTCGCAACATCAGTAGTATTATGTAGTTCTAATCGAAATGTTGATGTAAGAATTCATACAGTCGTTGCCGGAAGTTTCAATGTATCTATAACAAATAAATCAGATAACAACACATCATTGCTTAATGATTCTACAATAACATTGAATTATGTTATTCTATAAGAATTGTTAAAAACAGACTTTATATTAATAACATATCACGAATAACCGATAGAAAGAGTGCGAAAAAATTGATTTAACAATTATAAAATAATGATTGTTAAATAAGAAAGCAAAATGTCAGCAAATCCGCAAACATTTTTAGAAAAGAAGAACCCTCATGAGAGGGACCAGTACATCAGTTTCGATGAAGGTCCACATATTTACACCATTCGAGGTGATAGTGGATACAAATCGGTCACTACCTTTAATCATGCGCATTTCGATAAGTTTGATGCCGACAAGATCATTTCCAATATGATGCGGTCTAAGAATTGGACCCAAAGCAAATATTACCCCATGACTGCCGACGAAATCAAGGCATCGTGGGACAAGAATCGTGATGAAGCTGCCGCCGCCGGAACCAAGATGCATTATGACATTGAGTGTTATTACAACGATTGTCCGATTGAGAACAATAGCATAGAGTATGGTTATTTCAACAAGTTCCTCGAAGATTTTCCCGAACTCAATAGTCGCCCTTATCGCACCGAATGGATGGTCTATTATGAAGAGCTCCGCCTCGCTGGTTCTATTGATATGATTTTCGAGAACGCTGATGGAACCCTCCAAATCTATGACTGGAAGCGGTGTAAGGAGATTGTCAAAACAACCAGCTTTGGAAAGTGTGGAAACAAGGAATGTATCGAACATTTACCGGATACGAATTACTGGCATTATTGTCTGCAGTTGAATACCTACAAGGCAATTATTGAAAAGAAATATGGGAAAAAAGTGACGGATATGTATTTGGTATGTCTTCATCCGGATAATAAAAATAAATCGTATCAGCGTATCAAAGTAGCAGACCTTCAGACAGAAGTGAAGGATTTGTTTGCCCTACGTGCCGATGAATGTCATGCTTATAAATGTAAATTAAATTAAATAAATGTAAATCAAATAAAATAACTTAAATGTTTTTTTATTTAAACCCTATTCACTATACCAGTGTATATGCTCGACTTCATACCTTCAGAATTTCATCTGGGTCTATTACTATTTGTATACTTGTATTATGACGTAATAGGTGAGTGGATGTTAGATAATTTCTTTTCTAAAAATGAAGACGAAATGATGGTTCCGATGCCTGTCTCGGTATCTACACCTAAGGTTGAGTTCGAAGATTTGTATAAAAAAGAATTGGCGGATATGGAAACGGTGAAACTGACAGATGAACAATTAACAGAAAAAACGAATAGTTTTGTAATGGAGAATACACCTATGGGATTTGTTATCATGTCATGGTGCCAGGAACATCATCGTTTTAATTATTACTCAGATAGAAAAGATATACCATATCGTTTTTTGGATACTGTCGGTCGTAAAGTAGTAAAATCATTTGACTGTAAATGTGTGTATGTTGATATCGAACAAGAGGTAGAGACCCGCAGAAATCAGTTTGAAGATATTAAACAGAAACTGGTAGATAAAAAAAGTGAAAATAAGATAGAACAGAAAGATAACAATAATGATGTGTTTGCTTCCTATAAGAAATACAATAATACTAAGTCAGAGGCAATTGAAAAAAATGATGAACTATTGATCAAAGATAAAATCAATCTCTATAAATACATGGGAATGGTTCGCGATTTCAAATTTATAAATCCACCAGTTAAGGAGGTCAAGCAATTAAGTTATGCTGATTTTATACAATAATAAATTTATTTTTATAGCTAATATATAAGTATACAAATGTCGAAAAATAGTAGAAAATCCATGTTTCAAGATAATGAATTAATTCGTTTCCCACAGAGTGGGGGCGGATGGTCATTAAAATATAATACAGAGGAAGAGGATACAAAGGGACCAGAAAGCATTAGTGGAGCGCTGTACAATTTAGCACAAGAATCAGCACAAGGAGTTACACGCATTGGTAGCGTGATTGGTGAAAGTGCTATCGAAAATATGTCCAGGACTGGTGAAGCAGTAACCAAAGCAGGATTATTGGCAGCGGATAAATATATGGATTGGACTATAGATGCAACATTAGGAAACGAGATTAACAATAAAACCATAGAGGAAATGGTTGAAATCTCTGTTAGCAAAGTTAAAAAGTTAGCAGATACCGCTGCTGAGGTGGCAAAAGATCCAGAAGCCAAGAAAGCAATGAAACAAACAGGTAAAGTAATTGGCGATCTGATGGTGAATGTTATTAATACGGCACGCGCCCCATTAAAGCAAGCAACTGGACGTGCTATAGATATAGTGAATGATGTTGGTGGAGAGACATTGTCTGGAGCAACCAAGTTTAGTGTAGATATGGTAAGCGTTGTTGCATCCGAGATTCCGGTGTTGGGAGGTATTGTTGATTTAACCATTGCCGTAGGGCGTGCGTTTAATTCTGGTATGAAAGCGTTCAGAAAAGGCACGGGAAACGCAATTGAAGTGGGTGAGATTATGAATAAACTTATTTCTGAAATAATACCAAAGATTGATACATCTGTTGATAGTGGTATTGAAGTGAAACACACATTGGAAGGTATTACCAAACGTATTACGGGTTCTATTAACAGTACGTCGAACGCAATAAATGATGTCAGTAGCGGAGTGAGAAGTAATATTGATGAGGTTGCCAAAAATAAGGAGGCGGTTAAAGACAATAACAATCAACAAGGTGGTCGAAGAAGAAAAAAAGTAAAAGGAGATGATATTATTGATAGTATCTTTAAACTCACTAAAAAAAGACGTGTCAGGCGTGTTAAGAAAACACGCAGGGCTAAGAAATAGTTACAATGACAATGTTTATTCAGGATTATTTTTTTTGAATTCGATATAACCAACACTTCGTTCTATATCAAACGATGATTCCAAATGATCCTTAGCTATTTCAAGAGCTACGCGCTCTTTCTCAGTTAATGATTCCATATATTTTTTAATAGTCTTTTCAATATCTTGTATATTGTCCATGTTTTATAAATAGTAATTATATTCTATTTATAAAATCAATTTTTGTAACTAATAAAACATAGTAGTGGGTCCTGAAAAGAAGTGGATGAATTTACCATAATCTCATTCAATTTATCATGAATTATATAATTATTACTCAGTAGAAATCCGAATAAATCCGGTATTTCATCTATCGTCATAAAATTGTGGTAGTTGTTCACTAAAATACTATTGAGTACATATATACATGGCTTTCTTGGACAGCATGGCGTATTTTGCTGAAATTCCGATAATTTTTTGTTAGCGATTGAAGAGACAAACTTTTGTAAAGGTCCATTAGGATAATTATTAATAGTAATTATTTTACGATAACATTTATTAAAGGTATCATGATAATTTGAAATATTTAAGGTATACATTATAGTAAGTATATGTAAAAAAATTGAAACAAATATTTAAATCATCATTTCGTTAACTTACTATAACATGAACAATGATTCCATCCATATTAACAATCAGGAGCGTCGAGATGATGATGATGTAGCCACGACAGAGGAAAAATTTATCAAACAGATTTATCGCTTTAAATTTTCAATCGAGTTTGTAGCCGAACTGACACGTTTTTCGAAGCTTCATCAACATGATAAAAGAAAGGACTATAAAGAAGCATGGACCCTGTGGTCCAAAACAAACGAAACTATTATTCAAAATGAATGTAATAGATTGAATATGCAAGGGTATTATGGTAATATATCAGATAAGATGTACAAAAGTTCGAGATATTACTTTAGAAAAAAAACCAGTCAAAAGACTGAACCCAGAAAGAGAAGGAAATATATTTCATGTGAACAGGACCTACTCATTTTAATGGACAATCATATTTCTAAAAACTATAATAGACCTGATTTTACTCCAGCTGCAAGTTACGATTTGTTTTGTGAAAGTAATAAGAAGGGACTGACTGATGAAATTAAACATATGTTTGCCGATGGTATTACAGATAAGGATTTTATTTCCAGCAAGATTAAGAAGACATATAAAAACAGGTATTTCCTATTTATTAAAAATAATAGTTAATAATATATTATAATGGCAAAGCAAAGCAACTTATTAAGCCAAGGTGGATTTGGATGTGTCTATTATCCAGGTATTGATTGTAAAGGCTCAGTGCTTACTAATAAAAAATTTGCTTCTAAATTACAAGTTAAAAATTCAAGTTCTGATAATGAAATCGCTATAGGTAACGAAATAAAAAAAATAAAAAAATATTATGAGTATTTTTTGCCGGTAATAGATAACTGTCCTATTATATCAAACAAAATCAATTCAAATGTGTTGACCGATTGTGATCCAATAAAGGGGAAACAGGATTTAGTTCTAATGAAAATGGAATATATCAACAGCTTATCTTTTTATAAATTATTGTCAAATGAAAAGGAGAGCTCCCAATCCATTATTAAATCTATGATGAATTCCTATTTATATTTATTAAAATCGCTATCATTTCTCGGAGAGAAAAATATAATTCATTACGATTTGAAGGTGGATAATATATTGTTTGAGAAGAATAGTGAACTTCCAATCATTATAGATTTTGGTATTTCTTTTAACATGAAACATCTTGATTTTGACCATTTACATCGTTTTTTTTATGTATATGCAACGGATTACTATATATGGAGCTTTGACATTCATCTAATTAGTTTTTTAGTAAATGAAGTAGATAGTGATAACTATATATTTACAAAGGAAGTATTCAAAGAAATAACTGATAGTATTGTTGATAATAATAAGGCAATGGCACTATTTTCTTCCAGCTTTATTGAAAAATATAAGAAAAAATGTATGTATTATGGTGTAAGTATGATTGGAAAAGATAAAGCTACTGTACTTCGTCAACTATTACGCAAAGAATGTTATCAGACATGGGATAACTATTCACTCAGTTGTATATTTTTGAATTTTATACAACACGCATTTAAGAATGAATTCCCTGATTCAGATTTCTTAATCAAATTCAGTCAGATATTATGTGTAAATATCTCTCCTGATCCAGAAGACAGATTTACTATTGAGCAAACAATTAAACACACATATTCACTTATTCAAAATGTAGAGGTAAATGATTTAACGTCTCTCGCTGGTTCATTACATATAAATTCAAAGTACATGAAAGAGGCTGATAAAAAAACTAAGCTTAAAACCAGAACACGATAATATAAATAAAATTATTGCTTTTGATACTAATCGTTATAACAAGTCTCTATAAAATGTTTCATCTCTTTAACGCAGTCAGATGAACTGGTTATAAATAAACAAGGTATAAATGAATGAATAAGTGCCTTTATTGATGTTAAAAAAAATGACAAGGCGCAATTCAATGAGATTATACAATGATGACAATAAGTTACTTTGTGTTCTCTTGGATGTTGTAAAAATATATTATCTAAAAATTTCATTATCATTTAGATAATATATATACTTTTAATTAATCAGAAATAATCGTTGATTTTTGGAAAAAAAATAATTTATTTCTTTCCACGAGTCTTACGGGCCTTTCTGGTTCTTTTAGCTTTTGGTGATTTTTTAGACTTTTTAGATTTTCCAGATTTTCTTGTCTTTTTGGAAGAGGATGATCCAACCTTTGTATATGTCTTTTTTGCCTCCTTGAGTACCAACTTAAATGATTTTCCAGGATGTTTTTTCATAGTTGCTTTTACGTGAACTAACCAAGCGTTTGCCATTATATAAAGTATAAAGATAAAAAATAAAATTGATCAAATATATTAATTGAGTATTTGAATTATACTACCAATTATGTCTAAAACCGTTGAAACGCGGTTGACACTAACAAGATATTTATATATAACTGATGAAGTCAAGTATAGTTTACTACTGTCACTGATTTATAAGAAGGACATTAATAGTGTACTTTTTTGGACATACGAATTATATTATTCCGAGCGAGAAGAAGAACTATTTCAGTATATTCGAACTATTTATTTCGATTTTTACGCTATTAAAACTCCCAAATTCTATACGTTTATCGACAAGCAATATGTCTTGTGGAGTGATACAAAAAATGATACTATTCCTGGATTTATCTTAAAGAATATGTTCATGCTACCTATATCATATTCCGTATTCACATTACGACAATACGCTCTAACTGGTGGAGTATGTAAGCATGTTTATAATCGCGGAAGAAAGCCGGCATGGATAAACTCATATAAAGATACATATCACACCATATTACGTGCTCTACATAAAAAATCATATATCGACGTATATTATTATATATGTAAATTAAAAGATGAAGATGTTAAAGGCTGCATGTTTGAAGTAGGAAAGTATTTTGAAAATGAGCTACATATGGATATTGATAAAGAGTTTTATGAAGCATATGAAGATGATTATTCGAATATGACACATCATGATGTGAAACAAGTTTGGATTGCTACGATACTCAATCTAATGCAATACGAATCATGTACTCATCATAAAAAACTGCTCCTAATTACATTAACTGAGAACGAGATAAAACAATTTACCGATACTGAAACCGCTGTATGTACTCCACTATATAAAACACTTGGTATAAAACGATTGTATAAAATACATGATAATATTGGGTATTTTAAACTGAAACGAAATGATTTGATTTTGTCGGAGGATTATAATCTTGTAGATGAGATTCAACACCATTGGTTATATTACGCCTACCACACACCGAGATACAAAAATATACTTGATAAATATGAGGAAATTTCCATAGACCATATCAAGAGGGAAATTGTATTTAAGGATGACGATGACGATTTTGAGGACTTTTATGAAAATTACGGATATTTCGAACCAGATGAACAATCTACTGAAACAATACAAAAGGTGTTCAAATATAATTCTGATAATATAGATATCAATTCGTTTGTAAAAGATAACACATTGGGAATATCTTTTACACCTTCACAAAGATTTATATATTAAAAAAAATTGATCAGAATATATATTTTTTTATTAATGACAAAATATAATTCAAGATGGTTAAAAATCAAGGAGGCAATAAATCAAAACGTATGGGCAGGAAGTTTATGTCGACAGGTCCTTCGAGGACACGGTTCTCAGAAGACCCAGATGAAATATATGCTTGCTGTACCAAGATGCATGGACCATCATGCGATGTTTTATGTATCGATGGAAAAACACGATTGTGTTTTATCCGGAATAAATTCAAAGGACGAGGTAAACGCGACAGCCTAATTTCTATTGGCACTTGGCTTCTCGTAGGCAGGCGTGGCTTTGAAGGCGAACGTACCAATAGAAACGAAAATAGTGATTTATTAGAAGTTTATAATGAGAATGACAAAAAAACTTTGCTACAACATCGCCCTCACGAAAAATGGGAGATATTTATCAGTACTGAACGATTAAATGGTCCCGGTGCTGATGAATCTCTATGTGATGATTTTGAATTCGGAGATTCAAGTACAATTGATTACGAGATGCTTATTAAAAACAGTACAAGTAGTAAAAATGTCGTCGTATGCGATAAATTAGGTGATGATGATACCGATGAGGAAGAAGACTTTGATGCGGATGATATCTAAGTATCATCGTCATTGTCGCTATGTGTAATAGAACTTGATTGACTCATACTATTTATAATCGCTTGCTGAAAATCACTATCATCTTCTGCTATCTCAGTTGAATCAAAAAAAAAATTAGGAGGACCTGTGTTTATATTATTAGGTTCCGTATTAATTATTCTTTCAATTAAATATCGCTGTATTGGATTATGAAAATAATTAGAATTGTTCGCTGCAGTTTCTGGGTAGGAATCTGTAGAAGTGCTTTCTTCTTCTTCTTCTTCTTCTTTTTTTATTTCTTTTGATTTAAACTGATATCGACATACTGGACATACATTGCTTTCTTCTTTCAACCATTTTTCTATTGCATTTGGATTATACACATGTTTACATGGTAATTCAATTATATCATCATCTTCTTCAAAGTCACACACGAGTATAGGACATGTATTGTTATTTTTATTACTATCTTTATATTTTATCGGACGCAATGTTAAGAATTCATCATCATCTATTACATCTTTAAATACAGATTCCTCATTAAAACTTTGCTCCAAAACAGTACTCAAATTTGATGGACGTATATTACCTATGTGTGTAAATGTATCCGCGATTGACGAATCATTCGCCATAGGGTTTCTGAACATTTCTTGCGTCAAATAATTTCTAATAATAGTATCACGTGAACGAGATGCCTCTAAAAATGGTGGCAATGAATTATTATTATTTATAATACTATTAAAAATTGTTTGAATATGCGATTCTATATTATTTTCTGAAATATCTATATTTTCATCGTCTTCATTGTTTTCATTGTTTTCATTGTTTTCATTGTTTTCATTGTTTTCATTGTTTTCATTGTTTTCATTGTTTTCATTGTTTTCATTGTTTTCATTGTTTTCATTGTTTTCATTGTTTTCATTGTCTTCATTGTCTTCAATATTCTTATTGTCTTCATTATTCTTATTGTCTTCCATTATATAATATATATCATATATATCTATTTTTTAATAATGTTTTCATAATATATTTGTATTATATTATGAAAAAAAAATAGTAGGCATGTTACGTTCTATTGTGAAAATATATTATAGCGGTCAGAGTTCAGAAGAGTCAGCATATTATCCCATGGGGTTAGAGTTCTCAATTCAGACAGACCAGAACTACAGAAAGAATTAATTATAGCTGGATTCGAACCAGACATCATAGACGCTCCCATCTGTGTAGTCATGACCGGAAAACCCTTTGTTGTTCTTAGATTCCAAAACATGATGTTTGGCATATCATAAGGAATGCCATGTACTAACCTACCCGCCTCAGCATATTTGTCTCTAATTAGACTGAACATACTCTCGGACATTTTTTCGTTATGTTGTTCTTCGATTTGCATATCCGATAAAATCACCAGAACAATGTTTTTCACGACATCGTTCGTTAGGCGCGCCTTTACTACACTGTCTAAAATAAGATTCAATGCCGCTGTGAAGTTCGTTCCAAATCCTTGAGAATCAGAACTGTCTATCGTTTTTACCATATCACATAGAGTCTTGTCATTATCCAAATTTACCCACGATGGCTGAGAATTGAATGTTAGAACACGCCGACCCAATTTGGACTTTTCGGCGATTCGACATCCAAGACCAATCGCGTTGTAATGCGGAATATTATTGTCATCCTGCATTGAACCAGACGTATCCACCATTGCTACATAATTGTCCAGATTGGATAACAGTTTCCCAGCATCCTCCCATTGACTATTAATGATAGCCCTATGTGACTCTACATCATCGGCATTACTGAAAACATTATAATACATTGCGTCCTTTACAAAATCAAAAATAGATACACGTTTCCCTTGAATAGTTTCGCCACGCTCTACCTTGTCTGAAATGTATTTCTTTAGATTTACAGCACCTTGAATACGGTCCTCTTTTTTAGAACGCTCCTTGCCATTTTTATCGGTATTCAAAAACGCATTCTTTTGTTTTTCCATAGTGATTGATGTCACATGTTTGTAATTAATATCCGAATACGATTGTCCGCACTGCTTGATCTGAACGGTATCCAATAATACATTCATCTTTGAAATCATTTTTCTGTAATTTGTATAAGCCTTATTTTTCGCCATTCGCAATTTATCAGATGTCTTAGGTGTCAATAGATAATCTTCATAATAATCCTCCGCCAAAGCATAAAACATTCTTTTATATTTACTCTTCTCGCGAGGAACCCACTTCGCAGCAAGAGACAATTTAGAATGGTCCTCATCTCTCAGTTGTTCATTCCACATCTTCAGTATAAATGAAGAATCCACGCCGATCGCTTTCCAATCGTAATCAGACCACAACAACTTCAGATCACGCCATGAACCATACTGATGAACTGTACCATTGTTTTTATCCGGAATATCTTTCACAAAATATTGGATTGCCTTTTGTGCTTGTTCAGGATAAATCTTAGCCAACTCATATACAAAATCAAAACTAATTCTACGCTCTCCTTTACCATCTATTAGGTCACGTGTAAATACAATTAGACGCAGCAAAATATCAGTCATATCTACATCATTTTTAGAATCGTTCAATAGACTATGCATAATAGAAGCCAACTTCTTTGATTCTAATTCACTACAACGATTTATCTGATAATAAAGTTGAACAATTTTATCTTTTTGCTGTTCTGACCAAGCATACTCACTATGATTATTTTCTCCATATTGTCTTAAAGGGGCGGTACTGAGATGATCGATGGCTTTTACAAACGATGACATTATTTAAACAAATTAAAACATCTTTAAACCCTTTCAATTTTATTTATGAATAATAACATTTGATGATTTGTCTTTCTTTATGGTTTGATTATGTTTGAACTTTATACGCTTTGTTGTATTTTGGTTTGATATATTATCCGTTTCGTAAAATATTAAAAAAACAGAAGTCAGATCCTCAAACATGTTAATAGATTTATTGAAATTAATTGTTTCCAGAGTATTAAGAGCATCGGTGTATTCATATTTGTAATCTTCATGTAGACTTCTCGAAATATCGTCAGGCTCAATATCAATATTATGTTTCAAAATAGAAATCAATTTATATGGTACTTGCTCGGATTTTCTATACGTATTAATCGTTTCGCGCAGTTCATCCTTTGTTAGAATATTTGCAGACTGTAAATGGAGTGTTTTCTCTTTGATTTTATCTAAACATTTGTTCTTATTCACGTACAATACAAATATCCTAATATAATTTATATTATTCTTGTAAAATATTTGGTATTCTTTTTCTTTATTCGTAAACTCATGTATCCATTCATTATCCATTTCTAATAAAAAAAATGAATATTTTTATTTTATTATTTAAACCATTAAATTATTAAACTAATAATCCTCATTCGAGTCATAATCAGAACCATTATTCTCAATCAAATTCTCATCATCGACTTCCGGATAATCAATGAGATATTGTTGAAAGCGACAATGCTCTTGATATGCTATCGAATCATCTCCGAACAACTCATACTCTTCCTGAATATATTTATCGCGACGGTCACTCATGTTTACCAATAATTCTGCCAGGTCGGCTTGATATTCCTCTTCGCGTAATTTATCGTGTATTGATTCATATTCTTCGGCTGGAAAATGATGTATTCCATCACGACTATAAGTTATCTTTCGCGTCTTCTTATCACGATGAATCGTTATCCACCCTTCGTTTAACTTTACTTGTTCGGCCTGTTCTTTCGTTTCGGCGCATTTTTTTAGATAATCAGACATCTCTGGGACCTTATCTACTACGTTCTTATTATCTTCTATAATTACTGTACTAAGTGAAGGATATGAATCTTCAGTTATATTAAACTCTTTAGGCTTAGTAGCACGTGTATTAAAGGATCTATTTTCATTATATGAACGTCTTCTCGTATCATATCGTTCACGATTATCACGATTTTCGCGAGGCTGTCGGAACGATTGATTACTTGTACCCTTATCTCTATTTGTGTGATTAGGTGCTGAAAATGTATTAGTATCATCATTTAATGAACTAAAACGATTGTTTGTTGGCTTAAAGCTCGACATAGTTAATACTTACGTATAGGTAATTGTGGGGTATGTATATTTAATGTACAGTTATTTTAGTTCAATTTTTTTAAGTATTCAAATAAATATGAATATGGTGTAAATTAATATAATGATTTACATAATATTATATATAGAATTGTGAAATAAAGACTTGACATTATAAATGATAAACAATGCTAACCGTGAATGAATTCATGAAAGGAAATAAATACATAATAAGTGAAAATAATATACAAATAGGAATCTACACGTACATGGGTATAAAATCCGCATTAAATGACAACTCTAAAATGACCAGGTTTATTATGTTTATGAAATATGGAGATGATTTGAACAAGGAATGTATAGAAGGCTATGAGTTATTCCAAGATATATTGGTAGAATCATCGATTACTATACAAAATTACGAGGGATGATTTTGTAAAATAGATAATAAGTATTTAAAGATATACCCAATATTCTATATGTCTCCTCACAGCAGAGCTTTCTTAAAAACAAGTTAGCATAATTAACCTGAATCGAATAAAATAACGTTTATATAACCTATACAGGAGATAGCAAAAAAAATTGAAGGCGGTAATATACTATATAACTATAGTATAATGACTCCTAACCAAACTTTACATAAAAATCCAAGTTTATGTATTCCAAAAGTAGATAAAGGTATTCGCGAAAAAGATATTCGCGAAGTGTTTAAAAAACTAAATTTCGGTTTAGTAGAACGCATTGATATTGTTTCCTGGAAAACAAATACAAATACTACCAAATTCTCACGAGTATTTATTCACTTTAAGGGATGGAATGACTCCGCCGAAAATATACGTGATGCTCTATTAAATGGAGACGTATACAATATTGTGCACAACTTTCCGTGGTATTGGAAAGTTGTTGCTTCAAGACTTCCAAAACCAACGCATAATTAATTATATGCTTCGTTTTGCAAATATTTTTTTTATATGTTATAAATATATCTCATTTATGGATTATATTTATAAATCACCATCGTTATCTATTCAAAAAACAAATGAATTATATGTTATAAATTCATCCTACAATAATTATATACATCATTGCTTAGATTCATTAAATATTAAACCAGAAAAAAATGCTATCTCCTCTGAAATTAAAATACATTTGGATTCGGTTATATCATTACAAGATTATTTGGATAATAAACCAGATAAATTACTCGATGTAGATAATGTCAACTTCATTATTCAAGATGTAGTAAATCAAATACAATATTTAGAAGGTAATAATAAGACGGTTTCCTATTTTTCTATACACGACTTTTTAATTTTAAACAATACATCATGTCTATTTATTGGACTTGACAAATTATACGACTTTAATAAACAAGGCAAATATAGTTTACAAGACATTATTAAAAACAAGAGCGATGGGTTTATGTCCCCTGAACTACTCGCTGTTACAAAAATTCCTTCCTCTATACACTATAAATCGTGCTATTATAGCTTCGGACTATTATTACTGAAAATATTTATTGATGTCGATTTAACTAACATTAAAGACTACGCTGAAAAAACTAAATCCATACATGGATTGCCATGTTACTGGTTTATCCATAATACATTGGAAAAAAAATCAAATGATAGACATATTCTGTTTATTTAATATCTCCCTATAATTTATAGTCATGTCTATTGCCACCCTAAAACGTAAATCACAATCTACATATAAGGTTAATTCTGGCAAAAATTCTGGTAATACATTCGTCATTAATATGCGAGGACCCGTTGATTGTAGTAGCGGCGCATTAACCGATTCCGGTGCCGGATTTAGTTTAAATGGACAACATCGTAATCGCAGTTATATCGGCAAATCATACGCCGTTTCAAATCGTCCTGGACAAGCAGGATATTATTGCTGTAATGATACATCCCATACTGTAAAACCATCTGTTAAATCAAGTAGGGCTGTCATGAATAACAATAAACTATGGACTAAACGACCATTCACTGCTGCCGAATTAGGAGGAAACATTCCTCCTACTCGTAATAGAATTCAATACATTTATAATAATTGGGTACAAACCGGCATTAATGGAGGCATATTAGGGTCCAGTTCTAATATCGCTAACTCATATGACCATTTCTATGAAAGAAAAAATCAAGTCGCTAATTGTAAAACTGACGCCGCTACCAGCAATAACAATATCTACACGGCTAACTGTAATAGCACTACTTGTAGACGTGTACTTCCATACACTAAATCTAATAATATGATCATTCCATCCAGTAAATATAACGTTTTATACAAAGCAAGACGCGCTGGTAATGGAGCAACTGGTTACAGTAAACCATTCCCTTTTACATCACCTCTGCCCGGATGTAAACCTATTTATAGACAAGCAAATGAAGTGCTAACAACTTATTATAATGATGCCAATGGAGTTATATCAGCGTGTGGAGGAACTACTGTCACAAATAGTTAGGTCTTATCTATTGTTTTTATTCCTAATATTTTATATGTTAACCATGTAACTACATAATACAATATGCCACCCCATAATATATCTATCCCTCCTATTAACATGTTGTATTTTTTAAATATCGCATAATTTGTAAAATCAAATATACCATAAATACACAAACCAAGTATAAAGGCATCGGACGGAGATTTTCTCTCTGATAATATAAACTTATATAGTGCAAGAAACATCAATGTGTACGCACCTATCGCTCCATATATATTGAACTTCATTTCATGACTTTGTATATTCTTTACCATCTTACCAAATAGTTTGCCTCCTATATTTGATAAATATACGCCATCTAACAATAACATTATCACCGCTGGAACAATATATTCCATTATTATATATTATAAACTATATTTTATATTATATTATATAATTCGAAAAGACAAAATATGGGAATGTATATTGAAAATAAACAATATCTTATTTCATATGATAATAACTCGGAAGAAAATGACCTATCGTTAATGGATAACACAATAGACATATATGATCCTCCAATAATAATTCACCCATCTGTTCATGAAATGTTGCTATTAACTAAAAATATAATAGACTATAGTGAATTATTTTGGTTTATTATCATGATGTCCATCTGTTTTTCTGGTATAGGAGGAATTATTCTAATGGTATTTATGATAAAAAATTGATTTAATGATTCATATATAATTGGGTTTATCACGCCTAATAATATAATGCAAACAGACAATAATGACTATCGTAATCGATTCGCTATTCTAAAAATATATATTGAGAATGATGAACTTAAAAATTTTTATAAAACAAAGATTGATGACCATAATAGTAAAATTAAAAACACCGCTTGTGCTGATTCCGGATTTGATCTATTCGTTCCAGAACATTATCATATAAAAAGCTCCGATACCGGACCCACAAAGATCGATATGGGAGTTAGATGTTCCATGAAAATGGACTTGGGATATTGTGACGTTTATTCACCAGTTGGATTCTATATGTACCCACGTTCCAGCATTTATAAGACACCACTGCGACTGGCAAATAGCGTAGGTGTCATCGATAGTGGTTACAGAGGACCACTTATATCTATATTTGATAACCTCAATCGAGCCAAGTATGACGTTGAAAAACATACACGACTCGTTCAAATATGTAGCCCGGACCTACGTCCCATTATTGTTATTATGCTCGATAATATCGAGGAACTTGGGATCACGGAAAGGTCTGAGAATGGGTTCGGATCAACTGGCGTCTAAAAAAATTAGGCGCTTCTTTCAATACTATACTTCGTTTTTTTTTACTCATCATACATGCTTTACACATATATGCTGAGACGTTATACATACATAAATATCCTATTGCAAAATTATATGTATTCCCTGTTGCCAGGTCACAGCATAAACATGATTGAATCCATCCACATGTTGGTAAATGTGGCGATTCATTATACATATATATTATTTTATTATACATATAGTCTCTTAGATTATATGTAGATGTAGATAATATTATATACCAAATTATTAATCCATTGGTATTAATGCGGTCCATCCATTTTCATCATCCAGAGATTTGCGCATAGTGAATCCCTCATCTATACATTTCGTAACAAACTCTCCATCAATCATTTGTAGCCAATTTCTTCGTAGTGGAATCTCCGTCCCAGCGCAATTCGGAGCAAACTCTAATTGAGTTAATTTCACTAATAGATCATATATACCATCCTTTCCCTTGTCCGTTTTTACATTACTTATTGTTAATGATTTATCCAATTTCTTTAATAATTCTGTAACCTTTTCATCCGATGGTAGAGCATCTGTATCCATATTCAAATATAATTTCAAATTCTCTTTCAACTTATCTGCACTATTATCAGATAGTTGAATCGCTCTCTCTATACGCATTTGAGTATCCACGTCCTCTTCGCTTTTATATTTCTTTTTACTTACCGCTGTGGCAATTTTTTCGATCGATGGATTCTCGAGCATATCCCCACCAACCGTATGCGTATAACCAATATTACGATAATAATTTATTACATAAGACAACGCACTTAATTTCATTTGTTCGAATCCATTACTTATTGCGTAATATTCAACCATATTCAACATGATTTTTCCAACTTTTATAGTTGTATGTGACTCACGTTCACTATTTAAGTTATATACTGGATCTGTCCAAAGAGCATCTGATACTGGAGGTGGTGCTCTCACACCTAAGGTGTTTCCACATATCGCATCAATATAAAGCGTATCTACTAATTCACTGTAATCTGGATGCGTTTTTAGATCATTACACATGACAAATCCAATTAATCGAATTCGTTCATGTCTCGATGCACCAGACGCCTGTTCTATTATACTTAGTGTTACTATAACATCTGTATATATTTCCAGTTTTTCTTTGTTAAAAAAATGACTACTCAGTTCACCTCTGCAAAATAAATTCTGTGACCGGCGAATACCTGCTGAAACGTAATTCCATGTTGCTTTTGATATATTACTCTTATTTGATTCAGTATATTCACTATCTACGCTCTCTTCATCACTATCCTCATCCTCCTCATAATCACCTGTATATGTACTCGGATTTTTATAGATACATACACACAATTTTTTCTCAATTGTAGAATCATCTTCAATTATTTTACCATCATAGTCAAGAATAAATCTATGAGTACATTCCTTATGAATATCATAACTGTCAAATAAATCTATTTCGTCGAAAATCGTCGCCATTAATATATTATTTTATAATATAATTGTAATAATGGATAAAAATACGGATATTAACAATAAAAATGAAACGCCTACCAACTTAGAATTTTCCGACGTAAATAACGTCTCAATAGAAATGAGCGATGTTCATCAAAATGGATCTCGCGCATACAATTATGTTATACCATCAAATTCTATAGCGACCCCAGATACCGCATCCGATATAATGTTTCTAAAATTTAGATATTTTATACAATGGAGAAATCATGTTCGCGAATCAAAACAACAATCCATACCCTATATTGAAAAACATAACAACTATTATTCTGATTATGTAAATTCAAGTTTAAGTAGCCACGAAGATTCATCCTCCAGCGATTTAGACAGTATCGCGTCTGATATATCACCCGAAGAAATAGAAATGCAATTTTTAGAATTATCTAAACACGACCAATATAAAAATAAAGATACAGGAAAATCTGTTATTGAACTCAATCAATTACAAAATAAATATAAAAAAATGAATTTCAATGCTGTTGAGAAGCAGATAAACAAATATTATTTAGAAGAAAATCATAAGTTCTCAGCGGCATTAGATATTCTTGCAAGCTATTTGAAAGGTCAAAAAATTATTTATATGGAATCTAAATATTGGGCAGAAACACAATTAAGTATGCTAATGATGCCATCCATCATATTAAGTGCTGCCGCTACCATCTTAGCAGACTTCTTTTATAAATACAATTATGGACCACTTATTATTGCGTCTATCAATGGCATTATTGGTGTATTATTAGCTATCGTTAATTTCTTCAAATTAGACGCACAGTCTGAAGCATTCAAAACATCATCACACCAATACGATAAATTACAGTCCAGTGTAGAATTCACATCCGGGTCTATCTTACTATTCAAAAACATCAATACACACGAATGTAGCGATGAGGAAAAAAAGAAAACACTCTCTGACATAGAAGGCGAAGTTATCGCCAAATTAAATGATGTAGAGAAGAAAATATCTGAAATAAAGGAAACAAATCATTTCGTTATACCTCGCAATATTCGCTACTTGTATCCAGTTATTTATAATACCAATGTATTCTCTATCATCAAAAAAATAGAGGACCATCGCAAAAAATCCATTACAAATCTGAAAAATATTAAGAATCAGGTTCGTTATCTCAATGTTACACAAAAACAACAGCACAGTTACGGTAGACACGCATCTCGTGAAAATAAATACCAACTAATGAAACTATTCGAATCTAAACGAAAAATACAGAATGAAATATTACTCTTAAAATCGGCGTTCTCTATGATCGACCAGATGTTCAGAAGAGAAATCGATAATGGAGAAAAAATTAAACAGCAAAATTGGTTCGTTCGTATGTATAATCCATATAGATTGGTTGACCACAAAACATATGTTGATAGTAAAAAAAATTGGAAGAATCAATTGTTACAGCATATCGGTATGGCACCCAAGTATCTCATTGACCCCGAAAAAATTAATCCGTTCTTGGATAATTTAATTGACCCCTTCAAAGAACGACCAGAAGAACCTCATAAAAAAATGCACTTAGAAACACTATGGTTCCAGGCGGGAGAACAAGAATGGTTAGATGAAAGACAACACCCAAACTATTTTGACGAAAAAATCCAAGAACAAGAGGACCAAGAAAATGATAAATTTGATATTGAAATGGGAATACATCGAAAAAAAAATAGTACTATTTTGGAAATGTTCTCAAGAAGACGACATAAAAAATAATTATTATATCGCGCTTACTCTTTTCAATTATAATAGTTCAAATAAGCTTTGCCATTTTATTCCTACTTTGGTTAAATTACAGTCATTTATCAATTTATTTAATTTCTTCACGGTTTTAATATGATATTCTTCCTCAAAATATTTCTTCCAATACTTATCCGCTCCAAACCCAATTTCGTATGGTAATAAAGATATCCCTCCATTAACACTATTATTTTCATATTGATCAATCATATATTTGGCAATATTTAATCCAGATATTCTACTATCGATGTATTGAATCAAATGACAAGGAATGGAATCAGTATTTTCATTTGTACAACGGTAAGGATGTATCCATATATATCCCAATACAATGTATTTCTTCGATTCCATTGAATCAATATCAATACGCCGCTTTTGAGATTTATCTAATTTATCAAAGGGAAAATTGCTGTTTGATACCAAAACCATTATGTTTGATAAATCTGATAGCATTATTCCATACCCATTTGTATTGTCACCATCACACATATCCATATTCATTACAACGTTCTTTACAAATTCGCTAAGCCCTTTCCTATCCTGGAACACTGAACTCCAGATGTCCGATACCTTCCCAAATTCAGTTACATTATGTAGATTAATCTTAACTGTCATCGTGTTATATGTATTTGTACAATTAATTAGACTATTTCAATTTTAATATTTTTTACACAATAAAAAAGTACAAGACTTTCTTTTTACTTAGTTAGTTAGTTATTAAATATACAATTTACGTTTCTCTTCCTGGACCTTACAAATGTAATACTCTAAGCTACGGGTTTCCTTGTTTATGTCAGACATCTTGAAATGAAATATGTCCACATCGCTCGTCTGACCTACGCGATGACATCTCGCCACCGCCTGATCCTCTATACTCGGATTCCATTGAGGACTTACAAAATATACCTGCTTGTATGCCTGAAGATTCAGGCCTTCGCAGCACGTATACACTTGTAGTATCAATATCTCAGGAAGATTCGCTAATATGTCCGACCGTTTACCATAAGACGCGCGACCATCGATCACCTCCACCTCGCGCCCCTGTTCCACAAACTTAGCCTTGAGGTAATCCATCTCTTTCTTGAAGTTACAAAACACCATCTTCTTTATAGTAGATGATGCTTTCATGACGCTTTCAGCAACCATATCCAGTTTGTCGGCATTTTGGGTACTATCAAATACATCTCTCATTTCCGAATCATCCATCGCCTCATCGTCCACATTCATCATAGAAGGCATCACACACAACTGCTTACATTTGGTATAAAATGGAAGCACACACAGACCGTATTTCACCCTCATCCCCATAATCCAGTTGTCGAACGATTTGTTCTTGTTCTTTATTGATGATGAAGTTAGTCCCAGTTCCCTATGAAGAGACGCCGCTAATTCCATCTCGTTCTGTGATTCACTCCATTCCAATGGGACCTCGTGAAATCGGATTTCAGGTAAATGTATATCCGCGTCTTTTTTTGTCCGCTTCAGTAAGAACTCCATACACAATAGCTTTATATCAATGCATTTGGACCGAGTGGATGATCCAAAGTCTACACCCAGCACCGAAAATAAGGTCACTATATCTTTGACTTTATTCTGAATTGGGGTACCAGTTATTAACCAGGTGATTTTTCGCTTCAACTTACATACCGACATATTCAGCTTGGTCTTCGGATTTCTCAGATGATGCGCCTCATCAAACACTATGCGGTCCCATACAACATCCTGGATTTCTTGCGTCTGTGCCAATGTATACGTGGTCAGTACTATCGCTGAATTAGCGATATCTCTTATCCGGTTCGGACCATGAAACATGACCGCTTTGTGTCCAGTGAAATAGTAGATGGTATTGTGCCATTGTTCCAGAATGGCTAACGGAACCACTATCAGAGTGCGTCGCTTGAAGTTACATAGGAGGGTTCCTATTATCTGTATTGTCTTACCTAATCCCATCTCGTCTGCGAGAATCCCACCACCCACCTTCTCGTCCAGCTCGCGATCCAACATCCATCTCACACCATCCGCCTGGTATGGCTTGGGAGTAAGCTTACCACTTACTATGAGCTTCTCAAACGGCTCTATTGAAATACTTGTCATGACTTATTTATAGCCGTTGTAATTGTTCTTTTGATGTGATACCTGATACGTAAAAAACTACTATCAATATTTTTTTGCCTTTTTTCTTGTCCGTTTCTTGTCCGTTTCTTGTCCGTTTCTTGTCCAAATCTCTACATAAATTCTCATATATAGTAAATGATTTTCAGAGCGACAAAAATCGTAATGGCTATAGCCCAGCATATAAATATATTTTGCGCCAACCCAGAAGTTACTGAAACATTGTTATACTCAAGTAACTTGAAAGGCAATGACCACGGACCACACCAATCATCCGCTTGCCATAAATGTTTCTCTACCTTTGTTAAAATACAGCCATGAAAGTATACATGTAGTGCAAATATTAATATCCATGTTGATACACACATAAAAAATAACGCATCTATCTTACCTACTACAATATAAGCAAATGTCCATCCAACTATTATCCAATGAAATAATAAAATTATGAACCCATTTACAATATTGCTTGGATATATATTTGCGTACATGAATGATTCTATACCATTAATTATATTTGACATCACGTTTTTTCTTGTTTTTATTGAAAACATTTCACTATATTAGTTCATTACTATAAATTAACTAATATAACTCGGATTATTATTATTATTATTCTTCTTCTTCTTGTATCGCTTTACATAATTCAGGAGTACTAAATTTTACCTGTTTGTTATTCTTATTCGTTTCACTACTCGTCTTTATCGTAACAATTACCTTCGGTCGTTTTTGTTTTTTATGTTCAAAATACCTTAACATTAAATATGCGGAATCCATCATCTCTATTGTAAACCTTTATATTATATATTTACTTTCAATTTAATTATAATTCAAAATATTTTTACATTCAACATAGTGTATATTTTTTACTTTTCACATGATTGTAACCTATTGCAATCAAATCTTTACCCTTATCAAAGTTCAACATAGTAAAATTATTCAACATTTCACTATCGACATAATAATACGTTATTTCTCCATATGGCTTATCACAATCTTGATATAATCGTGTAAATGGGTTATTATAGTTCTTTTTTACCAGCTGAAAGGTTCTCTCTATCATATCTGTAATACTATCAATCGATGTATCATCCTCATCCATTAGACTATATGGAGTGATATAAGTAATATTCAAATAATCAGAAGAATGTACTATATCCAGTAATTCATTACTCAATGTTCCACCATCCGCATACATATAATTATTGTATTTTATTGGCGGGAAAGCAATAGGTATCGCCGAAGTGGACATCAATAGCAAGACTTTGTCTTCCACTAAATTATTATCGTTGTATTTATAGATATCTAAATTACCAGTATTTAAGTTGACCGCACCTATTAATGTCTCGATAACTGGTGGCGAGTTCATATTTGTTACAATAGAGGTCAATGTTTTATTCAATGGATGAGTATTTAACAGTGAAACTCTGGTAACTGGCAATATTTCATAGACGTTCTTATTGCGAATAGTAGAATACATTTCTTCTGCCTCTTTTATACCTTCATCAATATCCGCAAAATGTGATAAAAATCCCGCATTTAACCCACCAGCCGAAATACCAGTGTATCTATCATAGTTGATTGGCTGACTCTCTCGTATTTTCTTCAATATACCTATTTCCACAGCACCAAATGCTCCTCCTCCACTAAACGATAGTTGTTCGGTAGCACTAATTGTTATCATTAATACCGAACATAATGTTCCTACTAAAAAAATATACATCTTATTATACTATTGAATAATTAAATTTTTAAGGGTATAACTTCTTCCTTCTCCTCCTCTTGCTTTTTTGTGTTAAATGATGTTAAACATCCAATAAGACATGCGATTAAACTTTCTTTTGCAACCTTTTTGTTTATGTTCAATTTACCCTTTGAAGCATCAGACACCAATTGAATTGTATTTGTTATAATACCACTATTAATTAGATCTAATATTTCTTTCTTTTGTTCAATCTCTAAATCAGATTTGTCTACCACTGTTTGTAGTACTAACATTGCTAATTCCTTCTGTTGAGAACCTGTAAACTTCTTATCCTCAATCGCTTCCATAATAATTCTTAAAATGGGTACAAGATCCGCTTTGGAATCTAAGTTTAAATGCTCCTTTACTAAATTATCAATCGTAATAATCATCAACTCTTTCACTAAAACTTCATCGTCTGTTAACGATTTTTCACTACTCAACAATCCTGCTGCCATTATATTATCTAAAAATAAAAAATTTCACACTTTTTATCTTTATAAGTTTTTGATTTTTATTTCAAATAAAAATAGAACCCCTGATGAGATTCGAACTCACAACCTCGAGATTAGAAGTCTCACGCTCTATCCAATTGAGCCACAGGGGCTAAAAAATTCAGCCACATGGACCAAAAAATACCGCTCCATATAGGGATCGAACCTATGACCTCGCGATTAACAGTCGCACGCTCTAACCAGCTGAGCTAACAGAGCATCAGTTTTACGACATATTAGGTCGGTCTTAAGCCCCCTTCTCCTTCATTACTCGCTTAAGACTGTGAGACACCGTTGTAGAGGTTATGTCTCCCCATTTCCCTTTTGGCAATCTTTAAAGGCATCGTTCCATTCCTCGATTACTAACTTTTCAGCATCACCCCTTGAAGTTAGAACCAATATTAAAAAATCCACACCAACACAACATATACAACAAACTACCCATAATGTATTAAGCCCCCACACCTCGCTTAATACTGTGAAACACTACACTTCTGTCATTTAACTCAAAACTTGTCATAGCTCAGCGGTCTAATCTTGTTAAATGATTAGCACCAATATTGGAATATGTTTCTCCATTTCCACGCAACATCCTACCCACAGCATCCTACCCACAGCATCCTACCCTCAGCATCCTACCCTCAGCATCCAACCCATTAATTAGTAGGTATTAACATCCACTGTTTACGTCATCATATTATATGAGACTACCTATCTACATTATCAACACACTCATCTACACATTTTTAAATATAATTTAAATAAAAAATAAATACACCTTGCTGGTTACTGAAATGAATAAAATAATTCATTATAATTCGCTTAATTATTTAATACTTGCTGTAATGTAACCATTTATCTTTCCGTTATTTAACTCAAAACTTGTACAACGCTCAGAGGTTTAATTTTGTTAAATAATCGGCACCACCATCCTACACCCGTGTATTAAGCCCCCTTCTCCCCTTATCACGCTTAATACTGTGAGACACCATTTGTTTTGGGGTATTGTCTCTCCATTTCCTTATTGGAGTTCTTTTCAATGGCCTCCTCCCTCTCCACATTATCGAGAAAAGGTTTCGATCCTTTGACCTTTGGGTTATGAGCCCAACACGCTGCCTCTGCGCCACCTCGATATTACAGACTAACTTAAATAACTATGTGGTTTTACTATCTACCACAGACTTAATCGGATCCCCACAGGTCTTACCGGGATTCGACCCCGAGTTTCAGGATTCAAAGTCCTGAGTGATAACCACTACACTATAAGACCAATCATATAATTAAAAATGAATTTTTATTTATTGGAGCAGCTGGGCATCGATCCCAGTACCTCTTCGATGCTAACGAAGCGCTCTACCATTTGAGCTACAGCCCCATTTGTTTGCATCCAGTGGGGTTCGAACCCACGCAGCTTACGCTACCAGGTCTTAAGTCTGGCTCCTTAGACCACTCGGACATGGATGCTTTTTTTTTCTCCTTACCTGTTTATTTTTATTGCTGGATTGTATGATTAAATTTAAAGCTTTAATTTTTATATTGCTGTGACAATCCAATATGATGTTCAGATGCGGGCTCGAACCGCAGACCTTCGGCTCATAAGACCGATGCTCTAACCAACTGAGCTATAAGAACAATACATAACCCCCTCACATATTATAACAGCATTTATCCTTTATATGCGTTTTATATATGATGTATAAGTTCCTTAATTATAACTAAACTAAATAAACACATTAATATCTCATTTTAAACTCAATAAATATTAATATTAAATAAAAAATTGACTTGCTAAAATCAAAATAAGGTTTGTAATCATACCTACAAATCATGAATACAATCATTTCAAATCAACGCGCTAAGGCTCTCGCAATACAATCCATTGAACATTTTCATGACCACTGTGACACGCCTAATCATATTAGACAATATATCATTAAAGATGATGTGTCAGACTTTATTTCACTCGTAGTATGTCTTCATCTTATTATTATGTTTAAAGATGAACAAATGTTGTCCAATTATTTAGATGAAATTTACGCAGAACACCGGTCGGTGCTCCTAATAAAATTTATGATTAATTATTCTATCATAGATGCCCAATATGTAGATAATAGTACCAATGACCAAGACCAATCCATTATTCATTCTAATTCTATTAACGCACTCACATGTGCAGCTTTATGGAATACTGATCCAAATATTATTCGCCTACTTATGCTTCGTGGAGCCGACATTAATTCGACTAATGAATCTGGACAGTTTCCAGATGAAATATCCGAATCTATACCCTATTATAACCATTTGCGCTATTATATTCATACAAATGAAACCACATGTATTTCATACGGAAAAAGAAGTTTCAACGAATTCATTGATGTTAGTAGTGAGTTACGTCGCGTTGCAGGCGAAGGTCCGTAAAATATTTATATGCGTTAATATATATATATGTCTGCTCCCGATATTGACCAATTAAAACGAAGATTCGAAGAAGTTTTCGGACGCCCACCTCGAGATTTTAGCGAGTCGAAACCTACGTTTGTTGAAACTATCAACGCAATGTCATTTATCAACAAACTGAATACATTAGAACGAAAAATTAATATCATCGATACGCATATTTCTTTAATGCAAGAATATATTAAAAATGGCAACAAGGAATTAGCCAAAAAAATTATTCAAAAAGATAAATTCGTTGAGACTATGATACAAATTAAAATTGTTTGTCAATCCATTATAAATGATAATGAAGATGACATTACGCGTGATTTGTTTAAAATATTTCAACGTTTTTTTTCACTATATGACACATGGAGAAACAAATACAAAAATGGAGATTTTACTATGTTGCCTACATGTATAACACCATCTAAAAAAGGAACAGGTTGTTCCATTATGGGAGGAAAAACCAGACGCAAAAGAACAAAAAGAGGAAAAACAAAAGGAGGAAAAACAAGAGCAGGAAAACGTCGCAATAAATCAACCAAAAGAAATTCACATAAAAGACGTGTCACCAAACGTAGACGCCGTTAAATTATAATATCCACTTGACATTATTTAAACCGTTGAAGATTTAAAATGGGACAATTATTTTTTATACCTTTTTTGAGAACCATTACATGTTCTACATAACATTCTTAAAATAGCATTATCTTTATGATACTGTATCCATTTTTCTTGAAAACTATAATCTTCTTCTTTGAAACATTTCATATGACTTTTTGTATCATTAAATAATGTCGGTATATGTAATTTATTAATTTCCATAAAATCAATATATAATTTAGCAAACGGCATTTTCTCACTATGATGGTCTATTTCTATTCTATCGTGTTCGCCACATAATTCACATACCTTTATGCAATTATTGTTTTTATATTCATCTATTTGTGGTTGAATGGAAACGCGCATAGCGATTTGTAAGTTATTTCTTGGTTTTCCTGTTATACAGTTATTCAATACTGATACATCATCTATATCTCCATTGTTTTTAATAATATAAACAACTAATTGATTTTTAAATACAGGATTATAATTTATTTTAACATCAACAAATCCCAAAAATTTGTCAGGATATTCAGAATGTCTTGTAAATACATGGCAAAAATCCGTATATTCTTGTGGGTATTCTGCTTGTACACTTTCACATACTCCAATTTTATTAATAATTCCACGAAAATAATTTTTCAATGATGACTGGGTTTTGAATTGAGATATTGTCATTATTACAAAATAAGACTATATTTTTATATTACTTTGTCCCATTTTAAATCTTCAAGGGTGTATATTTACTAATTTCAAGTCTCATCATCTAATATAATATCACGTATATCTGTCGCTATATAGTATCCAAACATGTTCATTGTCGTTAGTAGGTCCGCTTCCATTTGTTCTAATGTTTCCATTAAATTCGCGTTCTCTTCGAATAGTTCAGGTATCTTCACCGCATTCAAAATAGGCAATATATTATCCACTATTTTCAAATGGTCATGCGGCATAAATGCCAAATTTCTTACTACAATATCCCGCAATTCATTATTTGATAAATTATATTTCTCATTATATTCCGGTTTTAATATTCTTCGGCATACTGGACACGTATTACGATTGTTCATCTCGCGCAATAAACATGTTGCACAAAACTGATGATTACATTTCGTAATAATAACATCCGACTTCGTATCTATAGTTTCCATACAAATCGGACATTCATTCATTATACTTTGTTTATGCGGTTGCGGCTGTGGTCGCGGCTGTGGTTGCGGCTGTGGTTGCGGCTGTGGTTGTTGTCGTGGTTGCGGATGTGTATTTATAATAGGCACGCGCACAATAGGTGCACGAGACCTGTGGAATCGACGGGTCATCGAATCAATCATATTCATTTTGTTCTTATACTATACTCTTATACAAGAATGAAAAATATCATGTATACCTTAAAGATGGAATTTTAAAACGCCGATTTTTCAGCAAAATAAATTAGCAAAATATTTTATTGATAAAGTTCGTTAACCAATTCGTTTGGTGTTTTATTTGTTGAATTTAATACAACGTCATATTTGAAAATTGGTTTGATATAATAATTTTTATTTATTTGTAACCTTTTAATATTTAAATTTTTGAATATTTTTTTAGCAAATTCAATTAATTCTGTTTCATTTGAAAAAAAATATTTTATATATTTTAAATCTTTAATAAAATCTTTAAGGCATACAATATCAATCGCTTCATTTACATTATCTGTATAAGTATATATTTCTGTAAATTGGTCAAATACAAACAAACCTCTTGGTTCATAATTTCTTCTTATATCGATATTTCTAATTAAACTATGTAAATTAGCGTATAAAAGAACATTTTTTATATTATTTATCGATAAATAATTGTTTAAATTAAGTGGGTTTTTTGTTTCAACTAAATCAATAATAAAATTATTTGAATTTTTTATTTCTGATTTATAATATTTCCATAAGTAATTTGTGAAAATATCCTCTTTCTGATTTTCTGTATAATATTTATTTTCATATAAACTTTGGGGTGGTTTAATATCATATTTATTTATTTTGTCCCAAAATCCATCCAAAGATATTTGTTTTACATTATTTGGTAATAATTTTACAATGGATGTTTTTCCACTGGATGACGTTCCGTTTAATATAATTTTCATAATATATTATTTATATATATTAAATTTCCATATCATGTATACCTTAAAGATTCCTTATTTCTCAAATAGCCTTAACAAATAACCATAGAGAGAAAAGTATTCTACTTTCATACATGAATCTTTTAAAATTGAAATGTGTTTTACTCTATACCGAAGTATAACACAACACAGCTAATAGAATTTTAATATGAGTCTTGATAATAGAGTCCACCGATGTCTGTCGGTATATAATATAAATAACGATGATATGTGCAATGAATGTGACGATAAAATTGTACATAATGTATGTAATAAATGTGGAAATGGTGTTTGTGCACAAACTACATGTCATTGGTCCTTCCCACATACATTTGATTCTGTTATGATTATTTGTAACGGATGTTTTGATGTCATAGACAATAAGTTAATAAACTACGATCATCTACTCATTTATAGATTTCTAAAAAAAAATGTACGCACCAGACGTGTTAGTTGTTAATACTCCTGGATTGTAATATACTATTTCTATAAAAACCCAAAAAAATCCGCCCCACAATAAAAAATAATTTCCCCTCCTTACATGTCGTTTTTTTTGGTTTACTGTAAAGAATAAAATAAAAAAACGAGGCGTCCCTCGTGGCTGTTTTTAATTTGTTCCCTTATTATTTCGCAGGATAACAGCTCCAAAACCTTACAATAGCATGCTCTTCTGTGTATACATATAGTACGAAGAATATTAATTATCCGGTGATCAGCCATCTCATTAACATTTATCACACTACACGCAAGTCACTATAGTGCTATACAAACACAACGGGTATAATTTAAAGACCAGGACACTAACTCGCATCCAATTATCTTCAAAGACCAGGACACTAACCCGCATCCATTTATCCGATCTCTCGGGGTTTAACGCCATGTTTGTATATTGTCTTACATCATTTATTCAATGATTTCCACCAGACAATTAGTGGATATTCCTTTCTCACCCAACCTTTACACTACCGAGTCAATCACACCTCAATGAAGAAGTTGCTCTCTTAGTCATAGCATAAAGAATACTGGAATACTTCTGGGCCATGAGCTATCCGGCCCCATATATATCTAAAGAATATCATATGGTATGGGAAGGCTACATAAGTATGTATTACCGGTTAAGGCTTTACATACCTCCTGCTTGGATTTTTAAGCAGGATTCAGGACAGTTTAATGACCTATCCAGGTCATATAATCATATAATATAATCATGTATTAGTTAAATTACAGTTTGGACCGACGACAATTAGCATCTTGCTGTGCTAAAAGGGAATAGTTCATTTGGTTTTAATCCAGGACACACCACGAGGAGGCGAACTATATTATGTCCCATACACAGAGTGGGATTTGAACCCACGAAGCTAACGCAACAGATCTTAAGTCTGTCCCCTTTGACCACTCGGGAATCTGTGTTGTGACCATGTTAGCTCGTCAAACCGTACGTTCAATAATCATGGTTCAATTTTTTTTTCCAGGCTCTGACTTTTTTCACACACTTATATTAGAGCACCTCTACACATCGGACACGACATATTACTACGCGGCATAGCTACATGCCGTGTGTAGCACTTGACACAAAATGAATGACCACACGAGGTAGTGACACCAGCACTTACCTTCAATTGCCCCTCTTTCGTAGTAATAACATCGAAATCTTCAAAACAGATAGGACACTTAGCATCGTCAAACGTTTCCTTGTTCAACTCGGCACGTTGTATTGCGCATCTTTGGCCATAAGACATTATGTCACGAGTTAACATTGCACGAGTGTCGCCATGTCTTGCTATTCGCGATTTCGGCTTGCTTCCAGACCAACTTAGAGATCCGGCACGATGTGCTACACGAAATAGCATGTTCTTAGCCATTCCTCTACACATTGTATCTAAATCATCACGTTCAATACCTCCATCTGTGATAGACGTAACCAAAGCATCCATCATGTACCAATTCTTACCACATTCGCTTAGTCTATGTTTTCCCCCACATTCGTAGCACTTTGTGGGCGCCACCTTTTTCGATTTGCTCGCAGTTGCCATGATTATGTTCTGGCACTTTATATATCTCTTTATGCTACTCGTATGTATGTACGGCTTATGATCAATTTTTTATGTGATGCGGGTAGTTTTTTACTATTTACTGCGAGCGAAGTGATGCGGATCGTATTAGTTGACCGAATGGACTTGTATACCATTGAATCTAACGGAACTATACCTGAGTCTGTGTTAGCAAGCATTCCGTTGAAAATGGTCCGGTGGTCTTTAAGCCCTTTAATATATATCCAGAAATGAGTGGGATTTTGATATATGGGTGACGAAAATCCGCGCACTAAATGGAGCACAAAACTGAGCACAAAATCTGGGCGCAATATAGAGGACAAGAGGACACTATAGCAAGCATTCTACTCGCCTATATGTCGGGGGTCATTGACACCCTTTGATGTTATGTAGTGCTAAAGCATATTGAATAAAAAATACCTGCCTATATGAACAGATAGATATTTTTTATTGTTTGTTTGTATTTAATATTTCACTTCTGACTATGATCCGGCGAGTCTAATGGCATGAATGGGACGTTTCCCCTATAGCGCAGTCTGTCATCCGAAGCCTTCGCTACGTTTTTTATCGGCTTGATGATTAAATCCTCGTCACATGACCACGCCACTATCACCAGTGGAAGAGCCACTGGCTTGAATTTTAACATGTCGAACTTGATTAATGGATGCATTCTTACTGAATCTTTATACGAAATACTTTGATACACCCCCATATATATAGAAAAGTATTTCAATTTTTATTTCTCTATGGGTCCTTTTTTTTAGTGTCCTTTTTTCAGCAAACCTATACCTAACATTCAATACAAAATAGAACATCACCTTCACTTCCTTATTACTTCAAATAGAAATCACAAATTGTTATAGAGAGAAAAGTAATTCACATATCATCCCTTATACACCAAATAAATTTCACAATATCCCACCAAAAATGTACAAAAAAAATTGAACACACATAATTGTTATTTTTTACTGAAACAACACAACAATATCAAGATGACAACTACCACCTACAACAAAGAGCTTACACAACATAAGATGTTCGCACTCTTAGATAAAGATATCGCATTTAAAGACTTAGACAATGAATGGAAAAAATCACAGGAAGCTCACAATCAGCTTACACAAAAACGCGCCAATATGGAAAAAGAACTCCACAACATACGACAGCAAATAGGAGACGAAGCAATTAACGAATGGAACAAAAATAAATTCATACGCACTGACACGGATATTAAAAACGCAGTCGATTTATGGTATAAAAATAAAACAGAAGCTATCATTAAATATGGGCATATCAGTGATTGGAATACCACACAAGTAAAGGATATGTCTCAATTATTCTACAGAAAATATAGGTTCAACGACGATATAAGTAAATGGGACGTAAGTAATGTAAAAGATATGAGCCAAATGTTTCAAGCGTATAAATGGGACCCATCTATATTTAATCAAGATATTAGTGGATGGGATGTAAGTAATGTTGAAGACATGCAATTAATGTTTTATAACGCAATAAATTTTAACTGCGATTTAAGTCGGTGGGATGTAAAAAATGTAGTATGTATGCGGTTTATGTTTGCTGGTGCAAAAAAATTCGACGGAAATATTAGTAATTGGGTTTTAAAAAATATAGAAAAAACAAGTGCTATCAAAGGCATATATGAAGATTGTAATATATCATTAGAAAATCAAATAAAAATTACATATCATAGCTATTCGTGGGATGAAGAAGAAGATGAATATAATGATGAATATAATGATTATAATGAATATGATTATGCTGATAGTACTACATTAAATTACCATGACGAACCTACATGTAACAAAACTAAATATGAAAATAAAAATAACTATTATAATTTATTGAACAAAGAAGAGGAAAAAAATGAAAAAGAAGAACTTAGTAGCGAACATAAGCGTCTAATGGAAATAAACGAACATAACAAAATACACGATGATTATGCGGATGGATATGATACAGAAGAGGAATGGAGCGAATTGGAAAGGAGAATGTTTTGGTAATAGATATTATTGAATGTAAACTAAATTAAACAACAACACTTTTTTATTCACTATACCAATACACCATTGAATCTACCTTTTACTACTATATCAACTAAGTTACACAAAAATACTATAGAGAGATAAGTATATCAGTTAATCTATTATATACTTATCCAGAAATGAGTAGGATTTCTATATATCGGTCACAATAAATAAGTATTCGAATAAAGCATAAATAGAATCCGAGTATCTACTACAATATGCCTGAGGTATTAGCTATATTTGTGTTGGTATTTGTCGTTGTAACATTAGTGGTGGCACTATATATATGTTGCAACTGTCTCTTGTCCTAACCCTCTTTCTCTCTATACATTTTTTTCAACACTTTCAGAAAAAAATCTATTCTATGTTCCACATCAACTATACTCTATAATCTACCTCTCTTCAAATAACTTACAAAATAATAATACAGAGAGATAAGTATATCAACTACAGATAATACACTTATCCAGAAATGAGTAGGATTTCTATTTATCGGTTATTATAATTAAGTATTTGAGTTTTGTTAATAGACATGGAATAAAAAAAATTTCTTTTTTTTATTTATCTTAAATATTAAATTAAATTAAACTATACTAACTATTAAATTACAGACCATCTCTGGTGATTGAATTCGTTTCAGAATTGTAAGTGCCTATCTCATCTTGACTTTCTATGTCGTATACAGTATTCAATTCGTCTACCAAATAGTCAGTTCCATCAATCGTCAATTTTCGCACTTCAGTTGATTCTTCTACATCATCCTCTTCTAATTCACCATCTACCTTCAACTCTAAATCCACATCCAATGACACCTCCGCCTTCGATGATACTTCAGCATTAAAATTAGTCACTAAATTCGCAATCAAATCGTCACCCGCAACTGTCTCCACCTCTTTCTTCTCTTTCTTAGGACGACCTCGTTTCTTGGGGGATTCATCCCCCACACCCCCTTCTGTAGACTTGGATTCACTCACATTCTTAGGGCGACCGCGCTTCTTTTCACTTTCCACCAATTGTTCTTCTGGAATCGTTACCTCTTGACTACTTGCCTCTCTCATACCGTCTTCCACGCTTATGTTTAATTTCTTTAGTACTTGAATCCAGCTCACACACTTCTTACCAGTACGCTTGTCTGTATATTCCATTACTCCTGATTCTAAACGCTCATGAACTGTAGATGAGTTAGGCTTACCTGAACCATTCTTTACTCCTTGACTAAAACATGTCTTACAGAATGTACTATCACTTGTACGATTATTATCGCACTGATTATACAGACCATGATTCACCTTTAGTCCTTCGCAGCAGGATGTATTCACTATACCTGTCCATGGGAGAGGGATCTTGCTCTTTTGAGCCTTCGCTTCTTTAGGGGAGGTGGTTTTTGTTGCTTTTACTGCTTTTACAAGTGTATCATTCATTTTCATGGGTTCTACATTCTTACTCAGCTGAGTTTCGATCGCCTCCATGCGTTCCATCATTGTATTCATATTTAGGATTAATTGTTCCATCTTTTATTACTTATGTTGGTATCACAACTATAAAAAACGCAAATCAATTTTTTTATGTCACATTATCCTCATGCAATAAAAAATCACTTTTTATTTATGTTACTTATATTAAAATTACTATCTATTCACGACCAACAGTTTTTTTTTGTGGACGATTTCTTCTACCTTACTTACTTCATCCTCCAGAGATATTTCGACGAACTCGTCATCGCTGCGTGTGATTACTTTGGCTGCTTCCTTGAGGAGAAGCTTCTCAGACTTGGCTACTTGCTTAGCGAGTGCCTTCTCGGACTTGGCTGCTTCCTTGAGGGCAAGTTTCTCGGACTTGGCTGTTTGCTTAGCGAGTGTCTTCTCGGACTTGGCGGCTTCCTTGAG
>Ga0209264_1000084_pt1 | contig 89924 bp, 77 predicted proteins | sample SaaInlV_DNA_150m_FD_184687 | JGI IMG/M metagenome (GOLD analysis project Ga0209264, IMG submission 184687) | Marine microbial communities from expanding oxygen minimum zones in the Saanich Inlet - SI075_LV_DNA_150m (SPAdes) (version 2) | ecosystem: Environmental > Aquatic > Marine > Unclassified... | reverse complement strand
AAAATCGAAAATAAAGAAAATAAAGAAAATAAAGAAAATTAAAAATAAAGAAAATTAAAAATAAATTAAAAATAAATAAAATAAATAAAATAAAAAATAAGTAAAATAAGTAAAATGATAAAAAATCTTTTATAAATTAATGTATAATTACTAAAAAGTTCGTTATTAGTAATTTTTATAATATCTATCTTATTATTTTCTTTATTCTCTGTATTTTTATTTATTGAAGTTTGATATTTATATATTAAATTTAAATAAGTTGGTTGAAAATAATTCATTATATTATATAGGAATAATATAATGTCGTTTAAAAAAGTATTTAAAAATATAGCTCATATTTAAATAAATGATATTCAATCTAATTACAATAACAGTACTGATTTTATTAATAATTATATTAATTATGTTATATTATATTTCAAGTGATTCAAGAAGAAATAAAAATAATATTAATATATGTGAGAGTAATATATTATCTCTTAAAGATAAAGTTTCATCACTTGAGAAAATAATTAATGATATTCCTTCACAGTCTCAGCCAAATTTAGAAAATATATTAAATCAATTCCAAAAATCAAATAAATATATGAATTCAGATGATTTAATGTTTCCATTAAATGATGGTGATAACAATGATGAATATGATGAAGATTCTGACGAAGATTCCGACGAAGATGATGAAAAATCAGGTGATAATCAAGAAAATTCTGTTGAAGATTCTGATGACAATTCAGGTGATAATAACAAGGATTCTGATGATAATAATGAAGATTCTGATGACGATTCTGATGACGATTCTGATGACGATTCTGATGACGATTCTGATGATAATAATGACGATTCTGATGACGATTCTGATGATAATTCTGATGATAATTCTGTTAATATTGAAGATATAGATTCTGATGATAATTCTGATGAAGAAGATATTATAAATAAAATTATTGAAGAAAGTCAAAAATTAGAAGATTTAGAAGAAAAAGTTAAAGAAGTAGAACAAGTTAAAGAAGAAGAAGATAAAGAAGAAGAAGATAAAGAAGTAGAACAAGTTAAAGAAGTAGTACAAGTTAAAGAAGTAGAACAAGATAAAGAAGTAGAACAAGATAAAGAAGATGATAATAAAAATGTATTAGAATATATGGAAAAGGTAATGCCATCAATGATTAAGGCAGATAAACCAACAAAAAAATATCCAAAAAGTAGTTTGTCAAAATTAGAAATAGGACATATAGAAAAGGGCGTGGATGATATAGAATTCGTAGTTACTTTAAATAAACTAGGAAGGAAATTTTGGAAAAAAAAGTAAAAAATAAAAAGTAAAAAATAAAAAGTAAAAATAAAAAATAAAAAATAAAAAATAAAAAATAAAAAATAAAAAATAAAAAATAAAAAATTTAATTAAATTAATTTAATTAAATATTTTTTTAATATTAAAATATTTATTATAATTATATGAATTGTAATAAAACAAGTAATAATAAATATTTTGACTGTCCAGCATTAATGTCAGATGGAAGAATTATGACAGATTATAGACAAAGTTGTACTGTAAATGATATGATAAGATTAAACAATAATGTATTATCAAGTAATGACTATAGACAATTTTTAATAAATAATGCTGAAGATATAATAAATATAAATCAAGATTATATTGTTAATAAAAATGGATGTAAAAGTGGAGAATTAGTGGAAGTACCTTTTTCGAAAGTATGTAAATATACCACACAATATGGAAAATGTGAAAAAACAAACCAAAGAGTTGGATTAGGAATTGCTAATCAAGCTGAAAGTAATATTAATACATGTGGAAATAACCAACATTCTGGCTGTTATTTTAACGATGCCGAAAATATGAATGTAAATGCTAACTTTTTTAATGGAAAAAATACAGATTATAATCAATATTCTACTATCAATTAAATTTAATTAATTTAAATTGATTATTTTTTTCATATTTTAATTATTTAAGAAATAAACATTAAATAATTTTATGAACGAATTGCAAACTTTGGAAGAATTAAATAATTTTAAGAAATATGAAGAAAATCGAGGGACACTTATAACACTTTATTTTTATAAAATTAAAAAAGAAGAAGTATTACATATAATAACCAAAGAGTTAAATAAAGTTAGTACTATACAAAATGTATCTGTCAAACAAAAATTAAATGATAGATTATATAATTTAAAAATAATTGTTGAAAAAATAGATGATAATTGTATTATTAATTCATTATTTTTATTAGAAAATGAAGTATATGAATATAAATTTACACAAAAAGATATACAAATATTTATTGAATATAAATTAAGAAATTTTTATATAAAAAAAGATAGTATTTTTGATATAGATTATATTACAGATTTATTCAACAACTTTGAATTTAATTATTGTTGTCAAATTACAAAAAATCTTACAAAATTCAGTAAAATAAATATGAATAAAAATAAAGTAATAATGGAAACTAAATTTTTAAATGAAAAAAGTATGATTGAAATAATAAATACTTTTTTAGTAGACCATAAAATTAATGATTTATTAGTATATGGTATAAATAATAATATTAAATGTCTAATAAATGAAAAAAATAATAAATTAATAATTAAAAATGAAGAAATGACAAATGAAGATATAATAAACTTATTTTCTACTAGAAAATATGATTTTAATAATGAATTATTAGAAAAAAGATTAAATGATTTAGATAATCCAAAAACAAATTTAGATGTATATGTTTTTGGAAAATTAAAGAAAGAAATAGTAACATCAATTGAATATTATCAACTCAAAGAATTATATATTGAAGAAAGAAAAATAGAAATACTTAAACAATTTATAGATGAAAGTTATTTAAATTTTACTATTATACCGATAAAAGTTATAAAAAATGGAGATATTGCTGATCAATTTATAAATAATTATAATGGATTAATGGGTATTAAATATTATTAATATTTTATATTTATAATTTATGTTAAAAAATAAAAATATAAAAAAAATATGTTATATAAATATAATATGAGTCTTGATTCATTTGCAGGAGTAAATTTTGATGATCCTAAAACTAAAGAAATTTTTGAATATAGAGAGAAAAATATGTGTGATACTTGGAATTCTTCTAATAAAGCATTGCCATTATGTGATGTTGATATTGTTAAAGATAATAATAATTCATTTATGGTTAGTGGAAGTTTAAAAGGAGATTTAATGTCATTATCAAATACAAATAATTTATATATAAAATATTGGGCTGCTAACTCTCCTAATTATAATAGTAATTTTTCTGGAAGTGGATTACCTTTTCCAAATGAAGAAATTGCTTTTGAAAATTCACATAATGTTGGTACATCAAATATATCCAAAGGAAATTTTTCAATATCAATGAGATATCCAAATAGTTATTATATAAATATGGGTTCAACTTATATTCACCCAGAGGTCCAAATACAAGTTTTTGACACAAATACAAAAAAAAGTGTTAGTGAAATCCAACATATAAATTTAGGAGAGGGAATACCATTTAGAACATTAACATATCCTTACCAAAGAGATTGGAGCGATGGACCTTTGTTTTATAAATCCACATCACAAAATAGTAATGTTAGAAGCCAAGAACAAATTTTATTAGATTCAGCATATCCATCTGTTAATAAGATGCCAAAAAATTTTTGGGGTAAAACACCACCTTGTTAAATATTTTATTTTATTTACAATGGATATTAATATATATTAAAAATATTTTTAATATATATATAATAATGTGTATAAATTTCGAAACATCTATAGCAGCATTTCTTATTGGTGAAATAGCAGGATTTATTTTATTTTTAAGTAATAATATTTATAAAAAATATATTGGTCTATTTATCATGTTTTTCAGTTTAGTTCAAATATTAGAAGCTTTAATTTATAAAGGTTATGATTATAACGGAATATTTTCAAAAATATTATTAATTAATCTTAGTCTTCAAGGAACTTTTTTTTTTTACTTAATAAATAAAATTGACCCAAACCAAAAAATATACTTATATATATGTGGAATTATTTCTATAATAATAATATCAAGAATATTTTTTACTGATTTTAAAAATGCTTCAATAAATACTTGTTTAAAATGGAATTTTATGGATTATATAAATAAAAAATTATTTTATGTAATGTATTTACTAATATTTTTATATTCTTTTACATCTAATATTTATTTTATTACAATTAGTGCATTAATTTTATTGATTACATATATAATATCTAATATAGTTCAAAATGAAAATTCACCTAGTATGTGGTGTTTATCCTCAGCTTTAGTATCTCCACTTATAATATTTTTATAAATTAGAATTTGGAAATTAGAAATTAGAATTTGTAATTAGTAATTCTTAACTTTTCCATTTTTTCTTTTTCTTCTGGTGTTAGATATTCCATCCATAAATCACCATATTCTACATTTATATAATCTGGATGCCATGGACCACCATCAGTATAATGTAATGTTTTTATTGGTCCATCATTATAATAATTTACTAAATAATTATAATCTTTAGGTATTTCTATTAATTCTCCATCTTTAGCCCACTCGAATCTATGAAGCCATTGAGGGCTTTTTGTATTTATATTTTCCAATGTTAAATTTCTTGTTGAAGGGTGTTCATTATTGAATATTATTAAACTTGACCAATTTTTTCTTGGATACCATTCTTGTTTTTGTCCATCCATCTTGAATTTATTATTACAATTTTTATATTTATGCATGACACATGATAATGCTTTTGTAGAATCTATATATTTTAATAATTCAGCAACATCACATGTCCATAAAAAATCACTATCACAAAATAAAGAATAACCTTTATAAGATGATAAGTATGGAACAAAAAATCTGGTATAAGTAAATTCTGTTGCACCATCTTTATCAGTTCTTTTAAAGATTCCATCTTTTATCATGTCTGATTTTATCATTTTATGAAATGTCACTGGGATACTTGTATGTTTTTCAATAGATCTTTTACATACATCATAAGCTAATTCTTGACCATAATTCGAACTATCAAATCCAATAAATATATTTAAATTTTCCATTACTAATAATATAAAATATAAATATATTTATTTTTATATTAATATTAATTTTTATTCTAAATTATATTAGAATTAATATTATAGTAGACAATGTTTGAATCATTGATAAGATTTTCACTTTATTTGTTATTGGATATATATCACCATATCCAAGCGTTGTTCCTGTTATTACAGAAAAATAAAGTCTATCAAAAAATTTCTGTAAAAATGATGGTTTTACTTTATCAGTATCTAACTCTTTAGGTATTATATTTTTTTTAATTTCTTTGGTTGTATCATCAATTAATTTTTCTTCTTTATGTGTTCCTTTAACAATATGATTATCTATATTGTAAAAAGTTTCTTTTATTTCTTTTACTATTTTTTCTTTTAATATTTCATCTTTTATCATTTCTTGAATATTATTAATTCCACCAAAATTTGTATCATCAACTATCATGTATAAGATCGCAAATAAAAATATTAAAAATAATAGTATTGATAATTTAAATCTATTTATTTTCATATTATAATAATAATATATATAAAAATTGATTTTTTTAATAAATATATTAAATATATTAAATATATAAAATATATAAAATATATTATTACAAATAAATAATGGAGTGTTTTATATGTTGTGAAAATAAAAATCCTGAAGAATTTTTAAAATGTGAAAATCAAGAATGCAATTATGAAGCATGTATTGAATGTAATAAAAAATATTTATTAGATTCTATGCAAGATGTACATTGCATGAGTTGTCGGAATGTTATTCCATATGAAACGTTTTTAACAAAATTTGGAAAAAAATGGATTTTTGGAAAATACAAAACTCATAAAGAACATATATTAATTAATATTGAAAAATCAAGATTTAAAGATGATATGCAACAAATTTTTATTGAAAATAAAAAAAAAGAATTAAATGAAGAAATTAACGCTATATATCAAGAATATAGAAAAAATATTAGACCCATTCAAGAAAAACTTCGTGAAATTACAATACCAAATAAAAAAAGAGAATCTTATATATCACATTTTCAATGTTCTGATCCAGAATGTAATGGATTTTTAGATAAAGATTTTTTATGTCAGTTATGTAATACACAGACGTGTAAAAAATGCTATGTTCCACTTGAAGAAGGTGAATCAGTTAAAATTCATGCTTGCGATGAAGAACAGATCGCAACATTTGCTGAAATTAAAGAACATTCTAAAACATGTCCTTCATGTGGTGAATTTATTTCAAAAATAAATGGATGTGATCAAATGTTTTGTGTTAAATGCGGAACATCATTTTCATGGAAGACAGGTAACATAGAGAAAGGTGTTGTACACAATCCTCATGCACATGCGTTCTTCCAAAATAATCCACAAATGGCTGAAAATTATAGAAATAATATTAATGGTAACAATGGAAATGGATGTAGAACACATATACCTCATTTCATTATGGTATCTGAAAAAGTTGATCAAGATACACGAAGATATTTACAAATGTTGCATAGAACTGTAACAGAATTTAGAGCGTATTATCGTGTTACATATTCAAATAAAATTGAAAATGATATTGATGGAAAAACGAATGAAACTGATAGAAAGAAATTATTAAAAAAAGATATTACTGAAGAACGATTTAAATCACTTATTCACATGAGATATAAGAAACATAATTATAGTAAACAAATCGCTACTTTAATTAGAAGTACATTTGATATTATGGAGTTATTTTTTTGGGAACTTGCAGATTCATCAATTAATGAAGAAGATGAAAATAATAATAATTTAGTAAAATTAAGAAATAATAATCAATTAATCTATGATTCAATGATGCTATTAATTAATGATACAAACAAAAATATTAAAAATATAACCGAATTATTTGGTTACAGTAAAGTAATACATTTATCGAATTCTATGAGAGGAATGCCATATTCTTTATAGATTCATAAATATATTTAAACATATTATAATTTTTTAAATAAAAAGATAAATTCATTCAATATTTGTCTTTCATCTTCAATACTTAATTTAGGTATTTTGATATTATTATTATAACAAATTGATAATAAACCTATCAATAAATCATAATCATAATATCTTTTTATTGTTGTCCCTGACATATTATAATATATATATACAAATAAAACAATCGTAAAAATAATAAATTAAATTTAATATATTATTTTATAATGAGTCAATTATTAAACGCACTATCTAATAAAGACAAAAATATTGATACAATATTAGATTTAGTTACGAAATCTGATTTAACATTTATTAATGAAAAAAGAGAAAATGCATTATTGCTATCATTGCATTATGAATTACCTCAAGTTGTACATAAAATATTATCATATAAGAATTGTGGCATAGACCAAATAGATCATTTAGGTAATAATGCTTTAATCTTATCTTTAAAGAAAAATTATCGTGATGTTGCTAAAATACTTATTAAAAAAGGATTAAAAAATATAAATTATGTAGATAAATATGGTGATAGTGCATTAAGTTGTACATTGCGTTATGATTTTTTAGATATTGCGGAATTATTACTTGAATTTCCAGATATTAATGTTAATCATGTAGATAAACACGGAGATAGTATTCTATTAATACTTATAGATAATTTACAAGAAGATATTGGAATTAAAATAGTTGAAAAATTTAAAATAAATATTAATTATGTAAATCATCATGGGTTTGACGCATTAATATTATGTATTGCAAAAAGATTACGAAGATTAGCAATTATTCTTATAGAACAAGGAGCAAATACAGAATTCGTAAATAATACTGGCGATACATCATTAATTTATGCTTTAAATAATGACTTTTCAGATATATCACAATTGATTGTTAGTAGAAATAGTGATAATTCATTAGTAAATAAACATGGAGATACAGCATTTTTTCATTCAATTATAAAAGGAGATGAAGAATTGGCAAAAGACATTTTTTCTAAAGGTAATTCTAATTTCGAATTAATTAATGCAGAAAATAATAGTAGTCTTATTTTAGCATTAGCAAATAATCTATATACATTGTCCTTTTTATTAATAAAATATGGGTCAAAAGAGTATATAAAACATATAAATAAAAATTATGATAATGCATTATTTTTATCGATGGGTAAAGGACAATGGCATTTAGTTTATGAAATTATTGATAAACAGTGTTATGATATTAATACACAAAATATTGAAGGAGATACTACATTATTTTTAAGTATTAATTACGGTGTAGAAGAATTATGTTTAAAAATGTTTGATGATAACGAAGACGATGTTGACGTAGATATGGTAAATAATGATGGTAGTACATTGTTAATGTGTGCGGTAATATGTGGTATGAAAAAATTAGCTGAAAGAATTCTTAAGAAAATAAATATTCATAATTTGAATTTTCAAAACAAACATTTTGACAATATTTTAATGATATGTATTAGTTTACAATATTTTGAATTAGTTGATATTATATTAGATTTTGAGGAAATAGATGTAAATATTATCAATAAATATGGAGATACTCCATTAATTTTATTACTAAATTTTCAAAAATTTGATTTAGTGAAAAAGATTCTTGACAATGATTGTATGAATATTGATCATGTATCGGATAGTGGATTATGTGCACGAGAAATGTTAATTGCACATAATATATTTTTAGAATATTTAGAATATATTTAATATAGTCAATAAATAGTTAGTGACTTATTTGCATATGGGATATTATATAGGATAATATATCAATCTTTTTATAAAATAAAATTATAATTGATTTTTTTTCATTAATTAAAATAAATTAAAATAAATTAAAATAAATTAAAATAAATAAATCACTAACTATTTATTAAAAAATAATTAAAAAATGAATTATTAATTTATAAAAAAATATAAATCTAAAAAGCTTAAAGATAATATACTTATATAATACAATATGTCAAATAAAGGAATAATTGCAGATGACTTCGACTGGGAAAATAATACCTGGGATGTAATAGATAAATTTTTTAAACAAGATGATATATTAATTAATCATCATTTAACGTCATTTAATAATTTTATGGAAAAAGATTTACAATCTATTGTTCGTGAAAAAGAATTTAGCACAGTTAAAATTTATAATAAAGATAAATATGATGAAGAAAAAGAATTATATCGAGAAATTTATGAAATTGAATTCGGTAAAATACATATTAGTAAGCCAGTATTGTATGATAAGCCAAATAAATATATGTATCCTGCGGAAGCACGTTTAAGGAAATTGACGTATAGTGCGAATGTCTATTTAGATATTCATCATAGAACAATTAATATTAAAGAAAATGGAGAAAAGGTCATTGAAAATCATCCAACATTAGAGAAATATCCATGTAGTAAACTTCCTATTATGGTAGGTTCGAAATTTTGTGTATTAAATGAACAAAGTAATTTAACAAAATGTGAAATGGGTGAAGGTATGTTTGATGGAGGAGGATATTTTATCGTTAAAGGAAGTGAAAAAGTTATTATAAGTCAAGAAAAAGTATGTGAGAATAAAATTTGTTGTTTTCCTGAAAAGACATCACAAAACAAATTTTCTGATAAAGCAGAAATAAGGAGTGTTGATAAAAACAGTCCATCAATTGTATCAAAGATTATTGTAAGAATGAAAATGACAAAGGATAATTGTGATGATAATGTAATTCGTGTTAGAATGGGGCGTTTTAAACAAGATATTCCAATTGTTATTATATTTAGAGCATTAAATTATATATCAGATAAATCAATTATTGAATTAATTGTATCAAATACATCAAATCAATCAAATAATGATATGATTGATTTATTAAACGCATCAATCGATGAGGCAAAACAAATCAATACTCAAAAATTAGCATTAGAATACATTTCAAAATATTTAAGTGCGATCCAAATTAATAAATATAAAACAAGTAAATGTAAATTGAAATACACATTTGAAGTATTAATCAGTGATTTATTTCCACATGTTGGTAGTTCACCTATTAAAAAAGCAATGTTTTTAGGTCATATGACATATAAAATGTTGCGTTCAAGTTTAAAAAAGGAGTATGATGACAGAGATTCATTTTTAAATAAAAGAGTAGAAACATGTGGTGAATTAATGGCTCAATTATTTAGGGCATTTTTTGGAAGATTTAATAAAGAATTAAAGATGGAATGTGACAAGGATATGTTATCAGGAAGAATGTCAGAATTACATTTAAATTTAACAAAAAAATTAAAACCAAATTCTATTGAGAGAGATATTAATTATTGTATTAGTACTGGTACATGGGGTTTAAAAAATAAAAATCCTCGTAAAGGTATTGCTGCAGTATTACAAAGGTTAAGTTATTTACAAACATTAAGTTCATTGCGCAGAGTTGTGTCAGCACAATTTGATAAGAATGGTAAATTTACTGAACCGCGTAAATTACATTGTACTCAATGGGGTGTTATCTGTCCATTTGAAACTCCTGAGGGTTCTCCTATTGGGCTTATTAAAAACATGGCGCTTACATCATGTATTTCAATTCCATGTTCTCCTGATACAATTATATCATGTTTAGAAGAAAATGATGTTATACAATTGGAAGATGTAAATCCTGTTGACATATTTGAATGTGTAAAGGTATTTGTTAATGGTGATTGGTATGGAATATCTATGAATCCAGAAATTTTAGTACCAAAACTAAAGAAATATAGAAGAGAGGGTATAATTAATCCATATATTTCAATTTCATGGTATATTGGTATTTGTGAAATTCAGATTTGGACTGATGGAGGAAGAATGTATCGTCCTTTATATATCGTAGAAGATAATAAATTGAATATTACTGATAAATATATTAAAGAAATGAATGAAAATAATTATCAATGGAAGAATTTAATTAATAATGAGTCAAATAATAATAATCTTGATAATGTAAAACACAAACATATTATTGAATATATTGATGTAAATGAATCAGATACATTAATGATTGCGATGACAAAAGATAATTTAAATGAAAATACCAAAGACAATTATGCGTTTTACAATTACACACATTGTGAAATTCATCCTTCATTGATAATGGGAGTATTAGCAACAAATATTCCATTTGCAGATCATAATCAAGCACCAAGAAATTTGTTTCAAGGTGCGATGGGTAAGCAAGCAATGGGTATTTATAGTACAGCATTCAGGAAAAGAATGGATACATTAGCACATATTCTACATTATCCACAAAAACCTATTGTTAATACCGAGACAAGTAAATATGTTCATAGTGATACATTACCAAGTGGGCAGATGCCAATTGTTGCTATTGCGAGTTACACAGGTTATAATCAGGAAGATTCGTTAATTTTTAATCAGAGTGCTATTGATAGAGGATTATTTAGTTCCTCATTTTATAGAACATATGTAGATGATGAAAAGAAAAATAGTGCGTCATTAGAAGATGAGAAATTTTGTAAACCTCAAAAATATTATCCAAATGGAAAAATATATACTGAAAAAATGAGTTATGGTAGTTATGATAAACTTGATGACAATGGATTGGTGAAAGTTGGAGAAGCAATTGATGGAAATGATATTATTATTGGTAAGACAACAAGTATTAAGGATTCTATTGAAGGTGAACCAAAAGCAAAAGATTTAAGTACATCATTAAGAATGAATGAGAGTGGTATTGTAGATAAGATTTATAAAAATTCAAATGGAGATGGTTATAATTTTGTAAAAGTTAGAATTAGGTCTGATAGAGTACCAGAAATTGGTGATAAATTCAGTTCACGTCATGGTCAAAAAGGTACTATTGGTATGACATATAAACAAGAAGATATGCCATTTACAAAAGATGGTATAGTACCAGATATTATTATGAATCCAAATGCTATACCAAAGAGAATGACAATTGCTCAATTAATTGAGTGTGTATTTGGAAAAGTTGGTACATTAGCAGGGTGTGAAATGGATGCTACACCATTTAGAAAAGTGAATGTCGAGGATATTTCATCTGTTATGGAATCAATGGGTTATAATAGTTCTGGATCTGAAGTATTATATAATGGTAAAACGGGAGAACAAATTAAAGTAGATATATTTATTGGACCAACTTTCTATTATAGGTTAAAACATCTTGTCGAAGATAAAATCCATTGTTTAGATTATAAAACAGAAATATTAACAAAAATAGGATGGAAAAAGCATAATGAATTATCAATGGATGATGAAATAGCAACATTAAAAAATAATAAATTAGTTTATGAACAACCATTAAAAATTTATGATTATCCAGAACATAGAGGAGACATGTATCATATTAAAAATCAATCAATAGATTTAAAGGTAACAGAAGGACATAGAATGTGGGTTTCTAAAGTTCAAACAAGAAAGAAAGTGTGGAGTGATTGTGACTTTGAGTATAGTAAAGATTTAATTGGAAAACATAGAAAATATAAAAAAGATGCAGAATGGGATAAAAGTGATTATATATTTACTCTACCTTGTTATGAATTTATTGATAAAAATAATAATAAAACAGTATATAATGAAAAAAATATGATTATGACAGAATTCTTAACATTTTTCGGAATTTGGTATGCTGAAGGATGGGCTACAGGAAATGAACATACAGGATTAGTTACAATATCTGTTAATAAAGAAAGAGTAAAAAATGTGTTATTCAGCGCATTAGAAAATATGAATATTAAATTTAGATATTCAAAGAATGAAGAAAAATTATACATTAATCAATCGGAAAGACAATTATATGTATATATGAAAAAGTTAAGTGTTGGAGCACCAAATAAAAAATTACCAGAATGGGTATTTGAATTAAGTAAAGAACAAACACAACATTTAATTTATTCTATGCAAATAGGTGATGGATGTTTTAATAAAAATGGAACATCAGTATATTATACATCTTCAGTAGAATTAGCCGATCAAGTTCAACAATTATGTCTTCATGCTGGATGGACATCTATATTATCAATTCATATAGAAGCTTATAAAAATAAAATTTATATTAATGAAAAAGAAATAGTAAATAAACATGATATTTGGAGATGTAGTATTATTAAAAAGAAATTAAATCCATCAGTGAATCATGGACATTCTAAAAAACAAAATATTCAAGAAGAAATTTTAGAAGAAAATGTAAAATGTCCTGTATGGTGTGTTAATGTTCCAAGTGAAGTATTTTATGTAAGAAGAAATGGGAAAACATGTTGGACTGGCAATTCAAGAGCGACGGGTCCATATCAATTATTAACGATGCAACCTGCAGAAGGGCGTTCTCGTGATGGAGGATTAAGATGTGGGGAAATGGAGCGTGACTGTCTATTGTCTCATGGTGCGGTACAATTTTTGAAAGAAAGAACATTCGATTGTTCGGATAAATATTATATTTGGATTGATAAAGAAACAGGTATGATAAGTCCTGTTAATCCTGAAAAGAATATATATAAATCATTGTATAGTGACAATAAGACAAAATTTGCTAAAGTACAAGTTCCATATAGTTCTAAATTATTTATTCAAGAATTACAAGCAAGTCATATTAATCCAAGAATTTTTACAAAATAAATAATATTTTTAACATAAATTATGATTGTAAATCATTTTATTATAAATAATTTTATTACAATAATTTTATTATAAATAATTTTATTACAATAATTTTATTATAAATAATTTTATTACAATAATTTTATTATAAATCATTTTATTACAATAATTTTATTGTAATAAAATTTAGTAGTTGTAACTAATTATACACCAAACAAACTATTAACAATGCCCGGATCGAATGAAGAATTAAAAGAAATATTAAAATCAAGTGTAATACAATGGAATAATGGTAAAAAACATTGTTTAGCACCAACATGTACAAACAGAGATGATACAGAAAAAAAGCAAAAAAGTTTTTTTGAAGATCCTACTATTAAAATAATGTGCTATGGAAGTACAGGTGGGGAAGGTATTCTTTTTATTTATTTAGAGATGATGATGGTCGTATGTACGATATATATAAAATTCCATCATATGGTGAGACCGAACAACTGTTTTATGTTAGTCATGGATACTAAAGAAGAAGAAGAACAAGTTGAAGAATAAGAACAAGTTAAATAATTTATCCCTATATTATTATTATTATTTATTTATTGTTCTTAAACAATAAAATATTAATTATTAATTATTAATTATTATAAAAATTAAATCATCAAAGATATAAAAAGTTATTATATATAATAGAATATTTTTAACACAAATTATATTATTTATAATAACCTGTGATTTTTAATGATCTGTGTATAATAGTTTATAAAGGTTTTAGATGCTCAATGCCGCGAAAGAATTTCTCCGTGCTATTCTGTTAAGTTCTCTCTGTTCTTTTCTTTCAAGTTCTTTTCGTTCTTTTTCGGCACATTTTTCTCGTGCTGCTTTGTCACGTTTTTCTTGTGCTGCTTCAACCTGTGCTGCTTTTTCAAGTTTTTGTCGTAAATGGGCAATTTCTCTTTCTTCTTTTATTCGATCATGTTCTACCATGCGTTCTTGTAGAAGAGAAAGTCTTCCATTAATCTCAGTCCATTCTGGATTAAGTGCCTTAGCACTACCATCTTCATCAACGTGGTCAATCTTGGATGCCAACCATGCAGCATTCTCCGTATCTGGATAAATGGCAAGGACCGGTATTTTGATGTAGTTGGGTATATGACCCAACAGATCTTTCAATTCACGAATAGCCGCTCTAGTTTCTTTCACCTGTTTTGGGTTCATTGTTTTTGTATGTTTTTAGTATACTTTAGATATAATTTATAATATGTTTCGATTTTTTTTTATTAAGTATTTATACCATTGAATATTTAAAATGGGACACACAATAAAAGTAAAAGAGATATAAAAAGAAATTTATTATATAAATAATATGTCTATTGCTATAGAAACTGTTGCCTTAATTGATGTCATTGGTATGATAGGAAGTGGTTATTATTATTATTCTTATGTCAAAGATAGTCCTTCTCCCCCAGAAGAACCAAATGCTATTATGAAATGCCTATTTCCAGGTTGTGTAGTATGTGCACATCAAGGTGCTGATAATACAACTGATATTATAGGTGTATGCTGTTTTGGTAGTTTTTTTACAGTGCTTTGCTGGGAACCTAAAAATTCGGGGGGAGGGAAAGTATATGTTACTACAGAATGATAAATTTAAGAAAAAACTTACCTATAATTTGTCCCATTTTAAATCTTCAAGGGTGTATATAATTTTAACAAATATATGATTAATTACTTATTATAAAAATTGAAATATAAAATAAATAAAATAAATAAAACAAATAAAACAAATAAAACAAATAAACATAATGTCTGAAGAATTATTCCAAAATACAGTAAACCAACTAAAAATCTCTGGTAATGAACTTCCTTCATTGTATCCAACACCATCAATAAGAAAATATACAAAAAAATCACGAAAAGCATTTTTTGAAGATCATAATATTAAGACAATGTTATTTGGAGATTCTGGTGGAGGAAACTATTCTTTTTATTTATTTAGAGATTATGATAATATTGTATATGATATATATATAACTTCTTCAAATGAATGCTATGTTCGATATGTATATGAGGAAAATTATACAGAAAATTATTCAGATTCCGATTCAGAATAAGATTATTTCTGATAATTTATTGTTCTTTTAACAATAAAAATATATTTTTTACTAAATTATATTATTTACCATTTATAAAAAATAATACAAATAATAAATGCATAAATATCATAAAAATAACAAATTAACACAAATTAACACAAATTATGACTACAAACCATTTTATATAATAAATTTTTTTTAATTTCGTATTTTTTTTCGATATTTACAAAACTTTCATCTTCTAATGTTTTTTTATAAAATATATGCCAGTTAAAAAATATATTTTTAATAAATAATTTAAATATATTTTCATCTGAAAGTATCTCATTTTTAATTAAAATATCTATATTTTTTTTAAAAATTTTGAACAAATCATCAATTAAATAAAAAAATATTTTCATTTTAAAATATTTTTTTGAATAATTTAAAATAATATTTTCGTCATTTTTGCTATAAATGTATATACAATAGAATAATTCTTCTTCATTGTCATCATATAATAATTCATTAATAATATAAAAATATTGATAATATTTAATTAAAAATAAAATTATATTTGTTTTAAATTTAATAATAATCGTATCATTATCTTCCGAATTATACAAAAATGTTTGAATTTTTAATTTTATATTTTTATCAAAATTATAATAATAATTAAATGAAAAAAATATATCTTCATTGCTAATAATATTATCATTTATTTTATCAATAATTTTAGATATTATTTGGTCATCACTGTTTAATAAAACAAATTTTAAAACAAATTTTTCAACAAATGGTGATTTAAAATATTTATAATTATTATTATCTTTAAAATATCTTTGTAATGTAGGTATATAATTATTTATTAATTCTATTTCTTCTTTATGAAGATTCATTAACTTTAATAAATAAAAAAATTTTAATTAAAACACTAAAAATATAAATTATATGATATATTTAATTTATAATAATAAAATAAAAATATTGAAAAAATATTAAAATAAAAATATTATAAAAAAGATTTTAAAATATATATAAAAAAAAAACATAATTATTATACATAGTAATGTCTTATTTAGCAACGACCGATAAAAGTTACGACAATGATGAAATTCTATTAAAAAAGAATAATAATCGTTTTGTTTTATTTCCGATAAAATATCAAGATATATATGATGAATATAAAAAAGCAGAAAGTTCATTTTGGACTGTTAATGAGATAGATTTAAGTAAAGATATAAAAGATTGGGTTAGATTAACAGATAATGAACAATTTTTTATTAAAAATATTATAGGATTTTTTGCCGGGAGTGACGGAATCATTATTGAAAATTTAGCAGTAAGATTTTTATCTGAAATTGAAATACCCGAAATAAGGGCATTTTATTCATATCAAATATTTAATGAAAATATACACAGTGAAACATATAGTTTATTAATCGATACATATATAAAAGACAATGATGAAAAAATGAGAATATTTAATTCAATAGATAATACACCATGTATTTATAAAAAAGCAATGTGGGCAAATAAATGGATACAAAACAAAGAAGTAAATTTTGCAACAAGATTAATTGCATTTGCTATTGTAGAAGGAGTATTTTTTTCAGGTAGTTTCTGTGCTATATACTGGTTAAAAAAGAGAGGATTAATGCCAGGATTAACATTTAGTAATGAATTAATAAGTAAAGATGAGAGTACACATTGTTATTTTGCTTGTCTATTGTATAGTTATATTAAGAATAAAATAAAACCCGAAATAATTTATGATATAATTAAAGATGCCGTAGCTATTGAAAAAGAATTTATAACAGAATCAATACCATGTGCTTTAATTGGAATGAATGCGGATATGATGAAAGAATATATCGAATTTGTATCAGATAGATTATTGGTTCAGTTGGGATATGAAAAAATATGGAATACATCAAATCCATTTGATTTTATGGAGATGATTTCATTGAGACCAAAATCCAATTTTTTTGAAATTAGAGTAGGAGAATATGCTAAATCAACAATATCAGAAAATAATGAAACATTTGAAATAAATAATGATTTTTAAATAAATTTGGTAAAAAAATAAATTAAAAATATTGTAATTCTTTAATGAAAAATATAGGTTTTTTTATAAATAATACAATTACTAAAAAAAATATAGATATTAATATACATAATATTAAAACACTTCATAATAATTTCGAAGAAGTTTATATAATAGATGAAAGAAATGATTATTCAGAAATATTAAGTATTAAACTTAAAGCATTAAGAAATAAAAAAACATTTAAATTTACTTCAGGATTAAATATTTTTCAAAAAATAAATAAATTATTAACTGATGTTAATTTAGATAATATAGAATGTATTAGTATCATTTTAGATGATCATATTTATCTAACAAATTTAAAAGATTATTTTGATTTTTCATTTAAATCAAAATATGATTTAATAAGTTTTACAGATTCTACAGAATTATTTTATCATTTACAGTTTAATATATTAACAATAAAAAAAGAATCTATTAATTTTTTCAAAACATTAATTAGTGATTTTTCATTAAAAAAGAAAAATATGGATTATAATTTATTATATTTAGATTTTTTAAAAGAAGTATCAACGAAAATATCAAATAAAACAGCATTTTGTAAAACAGCATATATTGAATCCGTAGAGAATAAAAATATTTATTTATCAAATAGTGAATATTATTATTACTTATTAGAAATAAATATATTACCCATTATAAATATAACTTTTTTAGAAAATTTAATCAAAGAATTTGATAAAAAAGAATTTGTACATAAAAAATTACCTATAGATTTTGATATAGATATTTATAAATCATATAAAGATTTAAAAAGTTTCGATGAACAATTTTTAAAAAAACATTTTATCGAATATGGACAATTTGAATGTAGAAAATATAAAAAAAATGAAATTATATTACCAAAACCAATATATGATAAAATTAATAAAATTAAATTAATAAAATATTTTGATTTTCCAGAAAATTTTGATTTTTTTTTATATAAAGATAAAAACGATGATTTAAAGAAATTAAATAAATTAGATTTAAAAAAACATTGGTTAAATTATGGTGTTTATGAAGAAAGAGATTATAATTAACTATACGCCATTTGTAATTTAAAACAAAATTTTTAATGGGATTTTGTCTCATTTTTATATTTCTTTTCTTTTATTTTTGTCCTTTGTTTCTTCTCCTTCTTGAATTTCGGTTAAAGATAAAACACTTTTATTTTTCAAACCAATATTATAAAATGCTATTTTTTCTTTTTCTCCTTTAAAAGAAAGTACATATGTTTTTATTGGATTGATTGTAAAATAGTAATCTATATATGATTCAAAATATTCGTCACTGCCTTGTAATTCACAAACAATTTCTTTATATATATTTTCAAAATCGGATTTGTTTATTTCCATATCTATAATAGGATCTTGAATATCCGTTATTTTTTTATTTTTCATTATATCATTCCATGTTAAATAACCTTTTATTTTTAAAGATTTCATATTATATAATTATATAATTATATAATTATATAATTACTTTTAAGTTAGTTGTAATATATAAAAGTGCTTATATCTTATTTTTTGTAAGTTTTTGTTGTAGAGTCTACATGTATTTCTATTTTAGGGTGTAAATATTAAACTTCAATCATTGTATAATTTTTATTTTTATTTAAATATCCGAAGAATCTTTCTAATGCGTGTTCAATCATAAAATCACGCATTCCACTACATTCAGTTTTTTTTTGTAATTCTAAATTATTACCGTGATTTTTATGTTTATTTTTAAGATAATGTTGATTTATAAAATTGTCATTTTTATTTTTTAAATTATAAAATATAGAATACCAATTTTTATCTAATGATTCAAAATCATTTAATTGATTATATATTAATTTAATATGATTTTTGTTAAATACATCAAATACATCAAATTTTGAATAAAAAAATGTTCCAACAGCAAATTCTAAATTATCATTATTTATTGATTCATCTAATAATAAATTACATAAATATTCTAAATATTTAAAATGATTCTCATAAAATTGTTTATTTTTATGATAATTAAATGTTAATGTACCATTTAACATTCCAATTTTACTATTATTTTTTAATAAATTTATATTATGATTAATTATTTTTTTAGATCCAATTAGATGATCGCATACATGTTCTCTGAATCTATCATCTGTTTTTGTATGTATTTTTACCAAATACTCATAATTTAAATTATTATCTCTTAAATATAATAAACTTAATAGAAATACACCAATGTCCATGCCTTTATTTTTAACTTCAATGATAATTAAATTTTTTAATTTATTTTTAATAGTTTCTATTTTTTCATTATCATATTCATTTTCAACAACAGCTATTATATAATTAGCATCTATTTCATTAATAATATCTAAATTATGATACATCTTTTCAAGTGTTTCCCATTTACCAACTTGGATAATGAATATAATATTTTCTTTTTTTTCAATATTTTCATATAAAATATTATAATATTTTATTGTATCTTTCTTAATTAATTCATCAAAATAAATATATTCTAAAAAATTATTATTATTTATTTTAACACATTTACCATCTATGTTATATTCTATTTTATTTAGATCGTAATATCTACTTATTATTTTTTCAATTTTTGGTTCAATGTATTGATTATCTTCAAAGTTCTCCCATTTAATTTTAAATTTAACATCACCTGGAAATTGAATATTTTTATCAAAATAAATATATTCATTTATATTTTTTAGAAATAATATATTATCTTGTACTTGTAAAATGAATTTAGAAATTTCATTATTAGTATAATACTTTTGTATAATAATACATATATCTGAATCTAAATTTTCATATTTAACATCAATATATTTATTCATACAAGTATGTATATATTTTTTTTATTAAATAAATTAATTTTTTAATATTTTAATAATATTTAATAATATTTAATAACATTTAATTTGTTTTTTTATGTTATTTTTTATTTGATTTTTAAATAGGAAATGAAAAATATATGTATTTTATTTGCATGTCATACTGATTCATTAAAAAAATATTTTATTACATTAAATAATATTTTAGAATTAAAAAAATTTAGTAATGATATTATTATAATCAATAGTGCTGATTCAAAATATTCAAAAAATTTAAATAATGAATTAAAAGATTATGATTATATTAAAGAATATTTTGAGATAAAGAATGATAAATTTTTAGATTTTGGCAAATGGGTTTATGCATTATATAATATTAAATATAATATATATGATTATATTTTATTTGTTAATGATTCTATTATAATTATTGAAAAATTAGATAATTACTTTCAATATATTGAAAATTTACCGGATACTATTAATATTTATGGTTATAATGATTCGACCCAATTGGGTAAATATCATTATCAATCTTATTTATTTTTATTAAAATCAACAATAATTAATAAATTTGTTAATCATTATAAATCAAAACAACATTTAATTCATAATCAAGAATCTGTTATAAAACATTTAGAATTAAGTTTAATACATATTGATAAAAATCATGATTGTTTTTTAAAAATAGCAAAAGAATATAATAACCATAAAAATTTATACTGGGAAAATGAAGAATTATATGAAAATATGGTTACGCGAAATATTTTTCATTTATTTAAAATTAAAAAAATAATGGATCATATTAAATTTCACAAGAATGAATTAGGAAAATATACTGATGAATTTAATTTAGAATATTATAAGAATACTTATCCTGATTTAAAAAATTTAAATGATGATGAATTATATAATCATTTTATTACATTTGGATTTAACGAGGGTAGAAGTTGTTTTAAAAATTTTTATTCTGTATTACCAAAATATTATATTGATAAATTAACAACATCAAAATTACATTATTTACTTGATATTCCAAACGATTTTGATATATATCATTATAAATCTTTTAATGCTTCAATAGCAAATTTAAACAATAACGATATACTATACCATTACTATGAATATGGACAAGAAAATGATAATATACGTTTAAATAATAATTTTAATGATAATATTAATAAAAATAAATTATATGAACATTATATTAAAATATTTTATAATTTAACTATTAAGTTAAAAAGTAATTTTAATTATAGTGAATATATAAAATCACATGATAATTTATCAACAAATTCAATATTAAAAAATATAATTACATATTACTATAGCGCCGAATTAAATAATAATTCATTGGAAATATCAAAAAATGGAGAACAAGAAATAAAACAAGTTGAAAAACAAGAAATAAAACAAGTTGAAAAACAAGAAATAAAACAAGTTGAAAAACAAGAAATAAAACAAGAAATAAAACAAGATGAAAAACAAGAAATAAAACAAGATGAAAAGCAAGAAATAAAACAAGATAAAAAACAAGAAATAAAACAAGTTGATAAAAAAGAAATAAAACAAGATGAAAAACAAGATGAAAAACAAGATGAAAAACAAGAAATAAAACAAGATGAAAAACAGGAAATAAAGCAAGATGATAAACAAGAAATAAAAGATAATTTAAATAATATTAATTTAAATGAAAATATTAATTTAATTATTGATAATATGGATATAGAATTTATTAGAAATATATATTCTAATATGAAAACAAGTTCAACAGAGGATATTGCAGCTTTTTATAAAGAGAATGAAAAAAATTTTGAAGATTTAGATGAATCATATTTAAATTATTATAAAGAAAAATATAATTTATATTATTATAATAGAGAATATATCAATATAGTTTATAAATATAAAGATTCATTGGATAAAAATAATATTTTTTATAAATTTAATGTAAAACATTATAAATTATTAAATAAAAATAATGAAGAATTGAAAGATTTAAGTGACGATGATGCTAAAAAACATTATTTTACAATTGGATATAAAAAAAATTTAAATTATAAAATACCATCTATATTTAACCCTAATATATATAAAAATTTATATTATGATGAATTTAAAGATTTAACACCTGATGATTTAACGAGACATTATTTACAATATGGAATACATGAAAATAGAATAATTGAATTACCTAAATATTTTCACATAGATATTTATAAAAAAATAGCAAAAGTATCATCAGACAATAGTGATAAAATAATTCAACATTTTATAAAAAAATTAAATAATTCAGAAATAGAAATTAAAAATAATTTTATTGATTTTTATAAGAATATAACAAATGAAACTATATTTGATAATTTAAAATTATTACCAAAAGATTTTAATGTAAAAATATATAAATTATTAAATAATGATATTTCAGATTTAAATAATATATTAGCAAAAGTACATTATATAGAACATGGATATATAGAAAAAAGGGATTATAAAGTATCTGATAATTTTGATATTAATATGTATAGATCATTTAATAAAGATTTAAAAAAATTAAATGATGATGAATTGGTTGAACACTACCTAACTCATGGAATAAAAGAGAATAGAATGACTGAAATACCTCGAAATTTTAATATAAAAAATTATAAAAAATTAAATCCAGACTTAAAAAAATTAAATCCACAAAAATTAATAGATCATTTTATTAATACAGGATACAATGAAAATAGAATATATTATTTACCAGATGATTTTGATGTAAAAAATTATAAGAAATATTATAAGGATTTAAAAAATTTAACTGATAGTGAATTATATATACATTATGCTAAATTGGGAATTCATGAAAATAGAGTTTATAAAATAACTGAAGATTTTAAAGCAAAAGAATATAAAAAATTTTATAAAGATGTAAGAGGATTAAGTAATGATGAAGCATTTTATCATTATATAAATATTGGTATGAAAGAAAATAGAATTTATAAATTGCCCGAAGATTTTGATATAAAAAATTATAGAGATTTACATTTTGATTTAACATATATGAATAACAATGAAGTTCTTGAACATTATATATATCATGGATTTGAAGAAAAAAGACAATATAAAGGTTATAATAAATTTCATAAAAAAAAAGAGGAAGAAAAACCAGATAATATTGAGAAAAATATTATTGAAAATCCTAAAAATAATGATTTACCACAAGATTTTAATATTACATTATATAGATTATTTAATCCTGATTTATTATATTATGATAATGATGATTTTTTAATAGAACATTATTTAGAAAAAGGACGTAAGGAAAATAGACTATATAAAATGCCCGAAGATTTTAATTCATTATTATACAATCAATTAAATCCAGATATTGGAAAATTATCTAAATCAGAATCAATAGAACATTTCAAAAATATAGGTATTCGAGAAAATAGAATTTATAAATTTCCAGAAGATTTTGATTATGATTTATATAAATTAGTATATTTAAATAATGATGATAAAATGGATGAAGAAAAAATTAAATCTTATTATTTAGAACATGGTATTTTAAAGAAACATTGGACAAAATTACCAGAAGATTTTGATATTAAAATTTACAAAAAATTAAATCAAGACTTAGAAACACTGGATAAAAATGAGATTACTAAACAATTTGTTAAAATAGGACATAAAACAAGAATTTATAAATAAAATTAATACTATCAATTAGTTTTTATTTTAATAATATTTTTTATAAATCATTATGGAAGAGATAAATATATTTCTTAATGATAAAATTACAATATATTATCTGGATTTATTTGATAATAATATAAAAGACGAAAATTATTTTAAATTAGGTGATTATCTATTGGAAGATGATATATTAAATATAAATTATGATAATGGAACTAATGTGAATTATTCTTATCTAAAAACGGATAATAATATAAAATATTTTGGAGATTTTTCAACTATGAATAACACATCGAAATTATTATGCGATATATCGAATAATACATCATATGATTCATTAATTGATACATCAAATAATTTATTAATTGATACATCAAATAATTTATTAATTGATACATCAAAGATGATAGATAATAATAATTTTATTTATATTATTCATACATATTGGGAAGATAAATTAATATTAGATAATAATATTTGTTATAGATCAGAAAATTATGATAAAGGTAAATATATTTTAAATAATAACAATATTATTATAAAATGGGATAACTACAATGAAGAAAAATTTTTATTAAGTTTAGATGATAATAAATATTATTTAAAAAATGAACAAATTGACAAACTTAATGATAATATAAAAATATTAATTAAAAATTTTTCATGGGAAGATTATGTTGTTTTAGACAATAACACAAATAAATGTATTCGACTGAATATAAATGAAGATAATGGAACATTTAGTACTGATGGTAGTTATTTATTTATAAAATGGAATGAATGGGATTCTGAAGTATTTTATAAAAATGATGATTATTATATTAATAATAAAACATTAATAAAAAATAAAAAATTTATTTTAAAAGACATATCATTTACATATGATATTGATAAAGAATATATTTATATAAATGAAAATAAATATAAATATAATATAATTAATAAAAAATTAATAATAAATAATTACGATAATGATAATAATCATGAATATAGCAATGAATTTATTTTATTAGACAATGAATATTATAATATTTATTATTTTGAAAAATATAATTTAGATGGAGAATTATTTAACTTATTTAAAAATGAAAATATAATTTTAAATAATTTACATATCATTATTGCGAAATATAATAAAATGAATACTAATATTTTAAATATTCAATGGTATAATGATAATAATTATTATTATAAAATTCAACAAAATAATGAAAATAATGATTTAATACAATTATTTTCAATTGAAATAAAGAATGATTTTATTCAAAAATATTATATAGTTGATAATTTATTATATGACGAACATTTTAATAATTTTATTGAATATATAACTTTAGATGAAACACATCTTGTATTGGATAATAATTTAAAATATGTAAAGAAAAATAATATATTTATATTAGAAGAAGATAATACAAATAATACAAATAATACAAATAATACAAATAATACAAATAATACAAATAATACAAATAATACAAATAATACAAATAATACAAAAGAAATAAATTTATATGAATCTGATCATTATGATACATTTTATAATGATAATAATTATTTAATTCATACAGAAAGAAAAACCAAATTTTTATATTTAATGGATAATAGTCAGAAGAATATTCATATTAAGAAAGATGAACATATTCAAATATTTAATCAGTTATATGATAACCATTATTTAATTAATGATAAATATAATGAAATAATAAATTATAATTTTGATGAATCAATATTTAAATATTTTGAGAATAACATAGAAAAAGATAATTTAATTCAAAATATATTGAATGAAGAAATAATATTTAGTCAAAAAACATTTAACCAAAAATTTATTTTTTTAGAAAAAATAGATTTTAGTAATAATAAAGATATATTTGATATTTATGGATATTTTATTATTCAAGAATATAATTGGGATACAAAGAATAATACAAAGAATAATACAAAGAATAATACAAAGAATAATACAAAGAATAATACAAAGAATAATACAAAGAATAATACAAAGAATATAAATAAATTAAATATTGTTAATTTTAAAAATAATAATAATTTTATGGAATATCAGGAGTTATGGATTAATTATTTAACTATAAATAATAATTTTATAATATTAATTTTTGATGATTTTAGTCAATATGAATTTATAAATGAAATAGTTAATTTTCATGAAAATTTTAAAAATTTTATTATTATTATTAATTATTCAAAATGTATTGATATGATACATATTTATTTAAATAAATTAATAAATAATATTGAAAACAATCATTTATTTGAATCTATTTGTTATCTATCAGAAATAGAAAATAATATTGAAGATATAAAAGAACAAAATAAATTAATAATAAATAAAGAATTTTACCAATTAATTACAACAAAAGAAGATTTTATTTTATTTATGATTTATTTTTATATTAAAAATAGAGATATAATAAAAATAAAAACAAATAACTTTTCAATATCAATTGATAATTATAAAAAGATACAAATATAAATTATTTTTAGTATCATAAGATAAATATGAAATAAATATTATTTATTTAATTAAATTAAATAATGAAAAAATTTTATAATAAAAAATAAGATGAATGAAATATTTATAATATTAAATGATGAATATTCTTTTGTAGAATTAATATTTGAGAATTTTAAAAATGAATTTATATTTAAAAATAAAATATATAAGTTTGAATTTATTGATAAATATAAATTGAAAATATTTAATATAGAAGAAAATTATATTTTAGAAACAAAAGATAGTTTTATATTTACAAGTAATATATCATCGTTATTATTATTTAAATTAATAACATTAAATCATAATGAATGGTTTGATCAAGCAATATTAAATTATGAAAATAATTTAATAATAAGAATAAAAGACAGAAATCAATATGGAAATTTTAAATTTGAAGAAAATAAATTAAAAATTGTATGGGATTATTGGGGTGAAGAGATTTTTGAAAAATATGATGAAAATATATACAATCATATATGTTTAAAAAGATATGATTTAAAACAAAATATAATTACTTTTATTCATTTGTGTAATTTAGGGGATGGTTATGATATATTTTTAAATCAATATGAAAGATTAAAAAAATCAAAAATATATGATAATATAAAATATATATATATATGTTTGATAGGGAAATATGAAGATAAAATAAAACAAATGAAACAATATGAAAAAATTAAAATAATACATTTACATGAAGATGTTAGTTATTATGAATTTTTAACAATAAATAAAATAAAAGAATTTGTAGATAATGATGACAAAAATTATAATATATTATATTTTCATAATAAAGGAACAAGAAATGCAGGAAATAAAGATGTTACTAAATCATGGAGAGAAATGATGGAATATTTTTTAATAGATAAAGGTGAGTATTGTATAAATAATTTAGATTATTATGATACAATAGGATGTAATATATTAAATAAAAATGAAGATAAAATATCAAATATAAATAATAATCATTGTTATCATTATTCAGGCAATTTTTGGTGGTCAAAAAGTGATCATATTAGAACATTATTAAAATTAGAAATATCAAAAGATAAAAAAGAAAGAGATAAAAAAAGATTTATATGCGAAAATTGGCTATTAAGTAATATAGATAATTCAAATTCAAAAAATATAGGTATTATTTATCAGGATAATACAAATATACACCCATATCATAGATATATTTTTGATAATTATAAAAATAATAAATTATTAATAAATAAATTAAATATCAAATAGTAAAGAAGTAAAGAAGTAAAGAAGTAAAGAAAGTAAAGAGTTTAATTTAGATTTATTTAAATTAAAATTAATTTAAAAATAGTAATATTTTTATAACATAAACATAATTAATGATTCAGATAAAAGTAATGTCATTAGAGTGGTTTGATACAATGAATATAAAAGATAATATTATATATAGAAATACAAATAATGATCGTGGTAAATTTATAATAAATGATAATAAATTAACAATAGATTGGGATGTATGGGGAAAAGAAATATTTATTTATCGAGACAATAATGAATATTATAAAGAACATTATACAAAATTTACAATTGGACTTGAAACAGGTAGTTATTACGATGATGCAGAATTAAATATTGAAAATAAAACCATAAATTTAAAAAATGAAATAAAAAGAGGAAAATATAAATTTATAAATAATACATTAGAAGTTATATGGGATAATAAGATTAAAGAAATATTTTATATGTATAATTATGGTAAAAATTTTTATTCAATTAAAAAAAGTTCAAATGAATGTTTAAATAAAAAAGTAATTAAAAATGTTGCAATTATATTTCCACAATTTCACGAAACTCCTGAAAATAATAAATTCTGGGGAGATGGTTTTACAGAATGGACATTATTAAAGGATATACCAGAAAGTATTGTTAAACAAAGAATTAAAAAACCACATTCTGACATTGGTTATTATAATTTAAAAGACATAAATCATCGTAAGTATATGGAAAAAATAGCAAATCATCATGAAATACATAGTTTTTGTTATTATCATTATTGGTTTAAAAATAAAAAAATAATGTATGAACCTTTGGAACTAATGTTAAAAGATGGACATCCAAATTTACCATTTATGTTTTGTTGGGCGAATGAACAATGGACACGAAAATGGGATGGTGGTAATAATGAAATATTGATAGAACAAGATTATGATGATGAAAATGGGAATAAAAATCATTTTAAATATTTATTAAATTTTTTTAAGCATGATAATTATATAAAAATCAAAAACAAACCAGTATTTATATTTTATAGAATCGAAAAGAAAGATGTTACAAGTTTAGAATATATTATTACTACATGGAATAAATATGCGATAGAAAATGGATTTTCAGGTATTCATTTTATGAGATTTTTAGGTCCATTTGATAATAATATTAATATAAATGGTATTGAAGGATATGTTAATTTTGAACCAGGATATTCGTCACAAAAATATGGTAGTGATATAATATCTTATGATAAAGATAATTTAATATTTAATGATTATAATGAAAAAGCATATTTAGATAAAAATCCAGATATTTCAGAAATGATAAATAAAAAAATTATTTCATCAGGATTATTACATTATAAGAATCTTGGCGAAAAAGAAAAATTAATACGAACATCTAAATTTAATGTATATGATGGAAATATAATATTGGATAAAATAAAGAATAATAAAATTGAGAATATAAATCAACATTTAGGTGTATTTGTAGGATGGAATAATACTCCAAGACGTAGTTATACTAATAAAAAATATAATACTTATCCAATGTACTATAAAGATATAGATGATAATAAATTTACTGAAACATATAAAGAAGTATTAAATAATACAAATATTTCAACTAAAAATCAAATGAATTTTATATTTATAACATCATGGAATGAATGGAATGAACAATCATCATTAGAACCAAATGATTATGATGGATATAATTATTTATCAGGGGTTAAAAAAACATATTATAATTTTTATCGTTTTGCTAAAAAGAAAAATATATTAATATTTAGTCATAAAGGTGGAGGAACAGAGAAATATATAAATGATTTAAAAGATATGTATTTAGATTATAATTTTATATTTTATGATGAAAATATGAATATATCTAATTATGATAATATAGATTTAATACATATAAATAGTTTTTTTACATTGAATATATCAGATAATTATACTATTTTTTTTAAAAATAATTTCAAAAATATATCAAAAATAATTACAATTCATGATTATCAGTGGATATATCCTGATGAACCAAATATATTATCATATAGTTTATCTAAAAAAAATTATGATAAAAATGATATAAGTAATTTTTTATCATTAGCCACAAATTGTGATAAAGTAATATTTCCATCTTATAATATATTAAAAAATTATAATGAATTAATGGATTTAACTTGTATTAAAAGTAAAATTATTGTAACACCGCATATTGATAAGCATATATGCTATGATAATTTATATATATCAGATATAAAAGAATATATAAATATTGCTTTTATCGGTAATTTTATAAAATATAAAGGTTGTGAATTATATAAATATTTATTTAATAATGTTAAATATTATAATGGTAAATTATTAAAATATCATATATTTGGATATTTGTCAGATGATGAGAAAAATAACAAAATAATTGATGATAATTTTATATATCATAATAGTTATGAAGAAAAAGAATTAATACAATTATTATATAAAAATAATATTCATATAATAACACATTTATCATTATTTGAAGAGAGTTATTGTTATGCCTTAAGTAATTCAATAAATAGTGGTATTCCAATATTATATATCAATCATGGTTCTTTAACGGAAAGATTGGGGGATAAGAAAGTAAATAAAAATAGTTTTTTTCCATCAAGTGTAAATAATTTAATAAATAATTTTCAAAAAATTTTAGGATTTGTCGAAATTAATAAAAATACTAATAAAATTATAAATACAAATAATAAATTACAACCAAATAAATGGTATTTAACAAATTATTAGATTGTAATTTATTATGATTTTTGTTTAATTTATTATATTTTTTGTTTAATTATTATTAATTATATATTAGAATATAATTAATGAAGATAATATCTTTATCATATGATGAAGCAGGATACGCATGTGCTATTGGATCAGCAATAAAAAGAAAATACAACAATGTAACTAATTTTTTTGATTATTTAGTAGTTGATATGAAAACAATAAATAATATATTACAATTAAAAGATTTAAATATGTTATTAAATAATTTTAATTACGAACATGTAAATAATCATAAAAATACAGTTGTGAAATGGAATAATTTTGATAAATTAATAAGTTATCATGATTTGAAAGAAGTATATAATGAAATAGAATTAAAAAACTTTACTAAAAAATACATGAGAAGATATTTTCGATTAATAAATGATATATATAATGAGAAAATTATATTTTTTATTCGATATGGGAAAACATCATATGATGAAATAAAAAATTTTTATAATAATATAAAAAATTTAAACGAAAATATAATATGTTATTTTATCAATGTTGATTATGACAAGTCAGTAAATAATATATATTATGAAGATATTAAAACATATATATATATAAATTTTCATGCAATTAACGAACCCAAAATATACAATGAAGACATTTATTTTAAATTATTAGAATATAATTGGGATTTTATTTTTAATATAATAGAAAAAAATAATAAATATTATAATAAATAATTCAAATATGTATTATTTACAAATAATTCAAATATGTATTATTTACAAATAATTCAAATATGTATTATTTACAAATAAAAAATATAGATAAATATTAGTTTTTTATAATGTTAAATAATAAAATAAAAATTATAAATACAGATTGGACAGACTTTATAATATTAAATTTTGACAATCTTAGCTTATATCGAGTAACAAAGAAAGATGATAAAGCTACTTTTACAATAAAAAATAATATATTAATAATAAAATGGTTAAATTGGAATGAAGAATATTTTGCTGAATATAATGATTTATTTTACAAATTAAATAAAATAAATTTTATAACAGATACATGGGAAGATATATGTTATATAGATTATAATAATAATTTTGTATATAGACCAAATGAAAATCAAAAAGGTATCATGTCAATATTAAAAAATAATACATATCATATTACATGGAATATTTTAAAAAAAAATTTTTTGTCAAATATATTAAATATCAAGATTAAAAAAAATAATGAAATAGAATTAGAAAAAATAGAACCTTTATCAAATTATATAATACCAAATTTTATACATTTTGTATATGGTTTTAAAAAACAAGATAAAGAGTTTGATTTATATAAATATTTAGCAATAAAATCTGCGATAGATGTAAATAATCCAGATAAAGTATATTTTCATTATAAATATGAACCATTTGGTAAATATTGGAATATGATAAAACCATATTTAACATTAGAATATGTTGAACCAGCATCTGAAATATATGGAAACAGCTTATTACATTATGCACATCAAGCGGATGTAACAAGATTACAAAAATTACAAAAATATGGTGGAATATATTTAGATATTGATACAATATGTCTTAAATCATTCAATGATTTAAGAAAATACGATTTTGTTATTGGTGCTCAAGGAAATAAAAATAATTCAGAAATATATGGATTATGTAATGCGGTAATGTTAAGTAAGCCAAATTGTGAATTTGTGATTGAATGGATAGATACATATACTACATTTAGAAGTACTGGTAGAGATGAATATTGGGATGAACATAGTGTATTAATGCCATTAAAATTATCATATAAATATTCTAATAAAATAAAAATATTGGATAATAATGCATTTTATAATCCATTATGGTATAATATAAATGAAATCTTATTTAATAAAGATATTAACATCGATGAATATAAAAAAATAATAAATAATAATTATTGTATTCATCTATGGGATACTTACTCAAATGAATATTTATCAAATTTAACAGAAGATTATTTATTAAATGAGAATACTTTATATAATATTTTTGCAAGAAAGTTCATTAGAAATAAAATAAGTATTGTATTTCTAACATTTAATAGATTGGAAACTACTAAAGAATGTTTAGAATCTTATTTGAAATGTTTAAATAATGATAATATATTAGAAATACTAATATTTGACAATAATAGTGACAACGAAACAAAAAACTTTTTAATACATTATGAAAGAAAACATAATAAAATAAAAATTATATTTAATAAAGAAAATATTGGTGTTTGTCCAGGAAGAATACAATTATTCAAAGAAGCTAAAGGTGATATAATATGTAGTTTAGATTCAGATGCTAAATTATTAGATGAATCTTTTTTTAATTATATAATTGAAAAATTATATGATGAAAAATATGGTATAATAGGAATATCTGGTGCATATATAAAATCATGGACATTTGGCAATCAAGAAGATATTAATAATGAAGATGATAGTGAATATTATTGTCATCATATATCAGGATGTTGTCAAATATTTAGACGTGATTTATTTGATGTTGGTTTTAAATTAGATGAAAATTATGGATTTTTTTGGTGTGAAGATACGGATTTATCATTTCAATCATTGTATTTAAATAAAATAAATTATAGAATAAATGGTAAAAAATATATAAATCATAAATGGGGTGGTAGTGGTAGTAACTATAATGAATTATTTTTAAAAAATTGGGATTATTTAAAAAATAAATGGAAGAATAAAATATTAAAGGATATTCGGTAAGTTATTATTAATTATTTTTTGGTATAGTTTATGGATAGAGATATATATATCTATCATAAAGATTGGAATGGGAAATGTTTAATTAGTGATAATAATATACATCGAGAAAATTTCAATGTGGATGATAATGGGGCAATAACATATAATAATGATGAATTAACAATAGAATGGACGAATTGGGGTAAAGAATATTTTATTAATATTAATAATCATTCCATTTATATTGAAAAGAAATATTATAAAAATAGTTTTTGACTTATTTATGTATATGATATTATATCAATCTTTTTATAAATTAAATGTATGATTGTTATTTTTTTATTATAGTCACAAACACTAAAAAAATCGTGACTGTCGATCCTGGTAAAAATCATTAGTTTATATGTTAGATATTCGTGTTATCAACTTTTAATATATGCACCGCTCTAAATATATACTTTATAATAAATATTATTATTTTGATTATCAATTAAAGTTAATATTTCATATTCATTGATTATTTTTTTAGAATTATTATCTAATTTATCTGAATGAATATCTTTATTTTTTTTAATATAGATATTTTTTTTTGCTTTTATTTGTTTATCATTTATTTTAATCCAATCATTCTTATAAGCATACCAAATATTATCGTTACTATCTTTACTATCGTTACTATCTTTACTATCTTTACTATCTTTACTATCGTTACTATCTTTACTATCTTTACTATCTTTACTATCGTTACTATCGTTACTATCTTTACTATCTTTATTATCGTTACTATCTTTACTATCGTTACTATCTTTATTATTAGTTATAAATTCTTCCCAAGTATATTTAAATGTTTTAAAATCTTCTTCATAAATTTTATATACATCCTTCTTTAAATTATCATTGTAAAAATAACTATAATCTTTAGGTATATTATTTTTGATATTTTGCCAATTTATATTTCCTATAAATTTTTCTTTAAAATTTTTAATATTAAAATTATTTTCTTGTCCTTTCTCTTCAATTAAATTAAAATTTAAATTATATTTTTTATTAAAATCATCTTTATTTTTTGCGAAATATTCCATTTTTATATAATCAATTTTTTTACCATTTTTTTCTAAAAAAGAATATTGATAATCATGATGAATATCACTCCAATATAACTTATTTACTAAATTAAATATAAATCTTTCAAAACTTATATTTAATGTTATTTCGCTTTTTGAATTTAAATAATTTGTCCTCATTAAATGAATATAACTACTAACTGCTCTTCTATATGGATTAACTACAAATTGAATGTATTTTGTATCTTTATTATTTAAAGATTCATGTTTCATTTTTATATAATTTATATTTAATTCTTGCCCATGTCTTAATTGATGAATTTTTGTTCTATCATTCAAAAAATTATTTGTTAATAATTCAATTTCTTTAAAATACATTTTCATTACACTTGAACATGCTGCTCTTGCTTGCCAAATAATTACTATATTATTTTTTTTTATATATTCATAATTATTATTTATATATTTCATTTATATATATATAAAATATTTTCTAATTTATCTTTACAATCACTAAAAATAGTTTTTGACTTATTTGTGTATAGAATATTATATCAATCTTTTTATAAATTAAATTTATGATTGTTATTTTTTCATTAAATAAAATTAATAGTTATAGTCAAAAACTATTTATTGACTATAACTATTAATTATTTTTTTTAAAGATTTTAAAATAATAACTTTAGAATTCCAGCGATCTATTATTCATGTAAATTTATTTTCAAAATTCCAAACTGATTTTCCATGACATAATATATATAAATCATAAATGGGGTGGTTGTGGTAGTAAGTATAATGATTTATTTGTAAAAAATTGGGATTATTTACAAAATAAATGGAAGAATAAAATATTAAAGGATGTTCGGTAAGTTATTATTAATTATTTTTTGGTATAGTTTATGGATAGAGAGATATATATCTATCATAAAGATTGGAATGGGAAATGTTTAATTAGTGATAATAATATACATCGTGAAAATTTCAATATGGATGATAATGGGACAATAACATATAACAATGATGAATTAATAATAGAATGGACGAATTGGGGTAAAGAATATTTTATTAATATTAATAATCATTCCATTTATATTGAAAAGAAATATTATAAAAATATAAAAATATATATATTATTTACAAAAAATAATATTAATAAATTATTTTATGATATTGTAAATAATACATTTATAAATAATACATTAGATCTATCGAATCCTATTAATGATATAATATTATTAGGGGATAATATAATAGTAAATAAAAAAACATATAAAAAATATTTAAAAAATATATATTTATATGAACCAGATATGAATTATTTTTTTTATATTGAAACAATTAATTTCAATAAAAAAATAATTTATATATTAAATAAATCAAATAATACATTTTGTGAAGTAAATAATATAAAAAATGAAGGAACTTATATTATAGACAATAATGTATTACATTTAAAATGGGAGGATGGAAGAGAGAAGAAGTTTTTATCAAATATTTATTATGAAGACAATACATTAAATTACGAAAATATTAAAATAATTAAGCCTAACAATTTTAAAATAGAAAGTAGAATATTATTTAGCAATATAACATTAATAAATAATAAAATATATTTAACTTCTGTGTATTATCATAATAATCCATGGGATATTAATAAAATTAAATTTATAATTAATAACAATAATATTATAAAAAAAGATACTATTGAATATAAAAATTATGAAAGTTGTTTGTTAATAATATTAGAATTAGAGAAAAAAAGTAACAATGTTACAATATCCATAGAATATGAAAAATACACAAAAAATATTAAATTAAAACAATTCATTTTGCCAAAAAATAATATTTATGCAATGACATTATTTAAAGATGATTATCAATTATTAAAAAAATATTTAGAATATTATAAAAATCTCGGTGTTGATTGTTTTTTATTATATTATAATGGTGAAATAACTGATGATTTTATTAATGAAATTAATATAATTAATCAATCAAAATATCAAATTATATTAATAGAATGGAATTATGAATATTGGTATAAAAATATAAAAATGCCTAAACACCATCATGCACAGACAATGGCTATAAATGATTCATTGTATATATTAAAAAACTTTTGTAATTATATATTATATAATGATTTAGATGAATATATAAAATTAGAGTATAGTTTTAATAAATTAATCGAAGATAATAAAAATATAGATATATTTGAATTTAAATGTTTATTTTGCAAAATGAATGATAAGTTAATAAAATATAGAAATTTTTATTTTGAATATGATGAAAATAAAATAATTAAAGGTAACTTCTGGGATAAATTTAGAGAAAAAAATTTAATTAAAACAACAAATATTAATCTAATGGGTATTCATAATAGTATAGAAGAGTATTCTGTAAAAAAGTTAGAAAAAAAATATATAACATACTTTTACCACTATGTTAATTTTTATGAAAAAAATAGAGAAGAATTAATGACACAATATATATCTTAATATATTTACATATTTGAATATTTACATATTTGAATATTTGAATATTTACATATTTGAATATTTGAATATTTACATCTTTGAATATTTGAATATTTACATATTTGAATATTTATATTTATACCATTGAATAAATATAAATAAAAATATAAATATAAATACAAATATAAATATAATGAATGATATAATATTTATTATTCCAACAATCGGTAGAGAATCTTTAATTCATAGTTTAGAATCATTAATTACATTAAATGGAAATTATAGATGGAAAGCATTAGTTATATTTGATGGAATAAAAAATAATTTGAATAATTTGATGAATGATAATATAATATATATAGAAGTTGATAAATGTGGAAAAGAAGATAAAAAAAATACTGCAGGATTAGTAAGAAATAAAGGGTTTGAATATATAATAGACAATAATATTAAAAGTGAATATATTGGATTCTTAGATGATGATGATACATTGCATCCAGATTATATGATTCATTTATATAATGAAAAAGAAAAATTTCAATTTGATTGTATAATATTTAGAATGATGTTTCAAAATCATAAAATAATACCACATGAAAAAACAAATCAAATAATAAAATGTAATATTGGAATAAGTTTTGTTATTAAACGTGATATAATAATAAATGAAAAAAATGTTATATTTATAAATAATCCATTTGAAGATTATTTATTTATAGTAACATTAAGAAATAAAAAATATAAAATTTTATTGTCAAAATACGTTAATTATTTTGTAAAAACAACTTATAATGAATGCAAAGATAAAATAAAGAATTATGCGAATATTTTGTTTAATTAACGAATATAAAAATTGTTTTTTATTATAGATTAATGGAAGATATATTTTCATTCCAAAAAATTTATTTATTAACTAATAATTATGATATTATTGATTTTAAAAAAATAGAAGAGATAAATAAGACATATGAAAATTTACATAATCTAAAAAAAAAATTTTATAAAAAGGTAATAAATAATATAAAAGACAAAGACTGTATATTAAGTATTAAAGAATTTATATTAAAATATAAAATATATATTTATGATAATATATATACATATATATCTAACTTTAATAATAAATATATTGATGAAACCATGATTGATTATAATTTTATAAGAGAAATATATAATTTAAAATTAAGTGATACAATTATATTAAAAAAAATTTATGATAAAGAAATAATAATAAAAAATAAACAATATTTAGAATATTTATTTATAAAAAACAATATTTATTTAAAAAAATTTAAATGTATTGATATTTATAAATTTTATTTTAAAAATATTAATGTTAGTGAGGATAAAATAATAAAAAATATTCAAGAAATCGGTTATAAATTTAATTATATTAAAATAATAAAAGTATATGATTTTTATAAAAAAACATTATCATATAAGAAGTATAATGATGATGATTTGATATGTTATTTATTATTAAATGATTATGAATTAAGTATAGATAAAATTGCTAAATTATATACTATTCAAAATATAAAAAATAAATTTAAAGATATGACTAATTTTTATACATTTTATTTTACAAATTTTAATAAATTTAATTATATTGTATCAGAAAACTTATTTTTAAAAATATATCAAAATTTTGATTTACTTTTTTTTAAAAGCATATATCATAAATTATTAATACAAAATAAAATAAATTTATCAAATACTTTAGATATATATAATTTTTATTTTAAAAATAATGAATTATTAATAAATATTGATCAATTTAATAATAGATATACAAATATAGAACAGAAATTTATACAATATGTATATCTTAATAATAATGATAATTTATATTCATATGTTAATTATGTTATAAGTAATTCAAATATATTATTAAATTTAAAAGATTTTATGAGTAATTTTAGTGATTTTAATATGAGTATGTATTTAAAGAATAATAAAAATAATAAAATTAAAAATAATTATGATATAGTCAAAGAATTAATAATAAATAAAACAAATATTATATATAAATTACCAAAGTCCAGAAAAATAGATACTAATTTTATAAATAAATATTATAATTATAAAAATATAAATGAGAATGATATACGATTATTATCAATTAATAGTATTGACAATAAATTTATATTAAATTTAGAAGAATATGAAAAAAAATATAATATAAATATAAAATTTATAAAAATATTTAATAATTTATTATTAAATAAAGATTATCAATATATCATATATAAACTTATTAATCATTATAATAAAGATGGTATTAATCATAATAATAAAGATAGTATTAATAAAGATGATATTATTATAAATTATAATAATTTAAAAAATAAATATATAAATTTATTAAATAATATAAATGTTGATAAAGACGAATATAAAGACGAAGACGAAGACGAATACAAAGAATATTTAAATAAAATTAATAATATAAATAGCAATGAAGAGTTAATAACATTTTTTACAAAAGATGTGTATCATTTAAAGTGTAATAAAAATAGTATTGGTAGAAAAAATGTATATATGATTGAAGAAGTATTAATGGATTTAGATTTACATCGTCCTAAATTAATGGATGGGATATCATTAATTATACGTGCGAAAAATGAAGAAAAAAACATTAAATTATGTATTGAATCTGTTATTGATTTAGTTGATGAAATAATATTTGTCAATAATGGTAGTACAGATAATACATTAAAAATAATAGAAACATTATCAGAAAAATATAATAAAATTAAAGTATATAATTATTTTATCAATGTTAATCGTGTTGGAAAAGAACATGAATTGGCTATAAAAAATGGTGATAATAATACGTTGGGTAATTTTTATAATTGGTGTTTAAATAAATCGACAATGAAGCATGTTATAAAATGGGATGCAGATTTTATTTGTATTCGAAATAATTTTAAATCTATGGTTCATAATTTAAAAATTAAAAATAAAACAAATAAATATGCTGTATGGTTTTCAGGATATACATTATTTGTTAATAATCATAAAAATTATATTAATTTAGATTCATATTATAATGAATTTCGATTATTTTCATATGATAATGGTTTTAAATGGTATGATGGAGATGTGTGTGAATATAATGAACCATATATAAATAAATGTCAAGAAAAAATATATATAAATGAACCTATCTTTTATGAAATTAAACGTACTGATGAAGATGAATTTAGTTCAAGATCATCATTAATCGATTCAAGGGATTTGAAAGATTTTGATATATTAGAGAAATTATCTACCAAAAAAAATATAGATGTAAATAATTTATATCAAATTGATGATAAATTAATTAATTATAATCTAAATATACTGATAATAATTAATAATTTTAATATAGGAGGAAGCAATATATTCATAATTGAATTATATAGATATTTTAAATTGATGGGTTTTAATGTAAAAATATATTGTGAGGTTATTACTGAAACTACAAATAAATTTAATCAAATTAATAAGGATGATATTTTTAGTATATATAATAATAATGATACATTAAAAAATGATATTAAAAATTTTGATTATATTTTTTTTAATGGTTTTATACCAAATAATATGATTGATATATTATTAAAATCACAATCAAATATTAAAAAAATATTTATAACACATAGTGACGTTGCTTATTCAAATAGTTATATAGAAAAGTATAATGATATTTTTTATAAAATAGTATGTGTAAATAATTATACAAAATTGAAATTAGAAAGAAAATTAAATATAAATCCAGAAAAAATAAATAAAATAATTAATTTTATGGATATAAAACATAATAATATTATTGAATTAAAAATAAAAAAAAAGTTTGGTATAATTACACGTTTTAGTGAAGATAAAAATATAATAATGTTATTATTTGCATTACAAAAGTTTTTCTATATTTATAATGATTATGAATTTTATTTAGTGGGTTATGAAGATGATTATATGCAAAGTTATATACTATATTTAATATCTTATTTAAAAATAGATAAATTTATAAAAATAGAAGGTTATCAGGATAATACACAAAAATATTATGATATGTTTGACTTTATTATACTACCATCAGTATCTGAAGGAACACCGTATAATTTAATAGAATCAATGATATACAAGAAATTAATCATTGCGAGTGATGTTGGTGGGAATTGTGAATTATTGGACGATAATTATATTTCTATAAATTATGATAAAATTAAACAATTTGAATATGAAAATTTATATGTTGAAAATTATAATAAACAATTAAATTTATTAGGTTATTATACAATTAATAACTATGATGATTTTAATGAAAAATATGAATTACTAATAAATTTTAATATAACTAAATTAAAAAACATACCATCTATTTTTTTGAAAAATAGAAGAAATAAAGATAAAGATAAAGATAAAGATAAAGATAAAGATAATAATGAATATATCAATAATATAAAAAATATATGGGATAAAAATGTAAATAATATATTTAATTCACTATTAAAAGCAATTAAAATAAGTGACCAAGATAAAAAAAGAATAATTGAAAATAATTATGAAAATATAATTCAAAATTATAATAAAAACAATTATTATAAAAATATAAATAATATATTAAATTTAGATAAATAATAAAAACCAATATATACTGATATTATTTTTTATATTAAAATATATTTAAAAAATACTTATTAATCTTTTGTAATGATAGAGAATAATTATTTTTATTTTCTTGAAAACATAAATAAAATAAATTTTATAGAATATATTTTATTCTATTCTATAATAACAATACAAACCCCAATAAATTTATTTATATATCATAATATTAATTTATGTGGTAAATATTTTGATTATTTAAAAAATAATGAATTGTGGAAAAAATACAAAACAAATATTAAATTCATATATATTGATAAAAGTAATGAAAACAGTAATGAAATCAATAATGAAAACAGTAATGAAATCAATAATGAAAACAGTAAAAATAATAATTTTCAAAATAAATTAGTAGAAGATATAAATAATTATGGTGGTATTTATATAAAAAATAAAATTTTTATAATTAAAGAATTTAATACTTTTTTAATACATGACTATATTCAATTAAATAATATATTATATGGAATTAAAAAAAGTTCTAATATAGATAACTTTAATGATATATATACAATAAATAAAAGAGATAATTATTTTAATTTAAATGATAATTTATTTTATAATCTAAAAGACAAAAATATTTATATTCAATCAATAAATGATTATAATTTTAATTTATATTTTGATATAATATATAATAATTATATTATTGATATTGATATAGATATAGATATAGATAGTAAAGACATTGATATAATATATAATAATTTAATTGACAATAAGATAACAATATTTAATTTAATATTATATTATGTATTGGGGTACAATTATTATTTCGAAAAAAAAATAATAGAGGAAAGTAAGTTTAAATTAATAAATTATATAGATAAAATTTATTATATTAATTTAGAATCTTCTAATATTCGAAATAATAACATGATAAAAATATTAAATGAATATAATATTTCATATGAAAGGTATGAAGGGTTAGATGGAAAGAAATATAATAATATTAAAAATAATTATTATGAAAATAAATATATCGTAAATGATAATTCAAATAGCGAGTATGCTGTTTTATATAGTCATTTATCATTAATTGATAAATTACAATATGAAGAAGGAGAATATTTTTTGATATTTGAAGATGATTTATGTTTAGATTTTAATCAATATTGGGATAAGTCAATTCAAGAAATTATAAATAATGCCCCTAAAGATCATGAAATTATAATGATTGGATATTTTACATTAAATTTAAATTTTACTAATTGTCCAAATGTAAATTATAGATTATGGAACAATGATTGGAGTGCATTAAGTTATATTATTAAAAAATCATCAATTCATAAAATAAATAAATATAAAAATAAAAATAATAAATATAAATTATTTGATGATATAAATGTTGCTGATAATTATATATTTAGATTATTTAAAACTTATGTATATAAATATCCATTATTTACAATAAATAATAATAATAAAAGTACATTTCATAGAGACCATGAAAATTATCAGAAAATATATAAAAATATTAATTTATTAATATTAAATAATACTATGGATAAATATATTTATTCTAATATTCCATAAATGTGATATTAGGTGTTTCATTTAGATGATGTGGTTGTATTAAACAATAATTGCCATGTACTCTATCATCTATGTTATAATTTCTTTCTTCTATATTGTGAAGATGATAAACAATAATATCATATGAAGGATTATATAATTCATAACCCTGTTCATGTAATATTGATGCGAACATATTATCACATCCTAATGTACCAAATGTAAATTTTAAATCATTTGTATCTATTTTTAGTGGACTTTTAAAAATCCAACAATCTTGTGAATCAGCCCGTGGTTCTCCAAAATGTCTGAAAATATCTTTATTACCATCTGTGTCAACATTGTGTCTTAATAAACAACATACTTTATTGTTAAAATCATCATATTTTAATAATTCAATTGTATGATCAAAATATATATCAGTATTTGATAAAATGACAGTATCCTTATAACAATAAGAATTTATAAATTCTATAGCATCTTTAAAATGTAATTTATTATTTACGTGCGTAGTATTAATTATAAATTGTTTTATTTTTGATTTATCTTCTAAAAAATCTAATTCATATGTTTTATCATTTAATAAATAAATATTTTTTATTGAAGGATTATTTATATTTTTAATTAAACATGTATTAATTTCTTTTTGTCTATCTTCATTATCAGTAGTATAATAAGATGTTACAAGAATCATTATTATAACACAATATAAAAATATATTAAGTTACAATTAAAACAATTTAAATTAATAGTTAATAATTATTTAATAGATGGATTCTTTAAAAACTTATTTATTTTTTAATCCAATATATAATAATTTAAATAAAAATCAATTATTATTACAATATAAACATGATTTCAATAATATAAATATAATAAAATCTTTTAATGATTTTAATAAAAAATATCCTAATTTTGACATTGAATTTTATAAAAAAATAAATTTAATAGATGGAACAAAAAAAGTATTAACAGATAGAGAAGGAATAATACATTGGGTAAATTATGGATGTTATAATAATTTAATTTCGAGTAAAATTGATTTTTATAAATTATATATTAATTTTGATTATAACTTTTATAAAAATAAATATAATTTATCATATAATAAGGAAGATGATATTATTTATCATTATTTAAAAATAGGTAAATATAAAAATTTCATAACAAATAATTCAAATAATTCAAATAATTCAAATAATTCAAATAATTCAAATAATTCAAATAATTCAAATAATTCAAATAATTCAAATAATTCAAATAATTCAAATAAGTTAAATAACAATGAATTAAAAAATAAACAAAATAGAATCAATAAAGTTGGTCATTTATTTGTACACTTTTTTAAGTGTGGTGGGGGTGAAATATATTTAAAAAATTTTATTCATTTTACATCATTTGAAAATCATTTATTATTAAATAAAAATTATGAAAATAATATACCAGAAGATTTAAATATTAAAATAATTTATTATAATGATTATGATGAATTATTAAAGTATATAAATAATTATGATATTATATTAGACCATCAATATTATTTATATAATAAAGTAGAAAAACATAATAATATAATACAAATTATACATAGCGTTGATCAATATTTTAAAATTATTAATGATAATTATATATTTACAATAAATCTATATAATGAAAAAAAATATGATTTATCATGGAATAATACAATAAAAGTAATTAATTATTTAGGTGTTAATGAATGTAAAAATTACAATAAAATAAAAAATAAAATTCAACTAAATTTACAAAAATTACAAAATTTACAAAATAATAAAATAAAATTTGAGAATATTGCGATTATTGGTAGGATAGATAATCATAAAATACCAACGATATTTTTAGAATTATTAATAAATTTTGCGAAAATACATAATAAATACACTTTTAATATAGTTGGAAATATTGAAAAAAGTTATAAAAATTATTTTTTGAAGAAAATATTAAATAAAAAAAATATAATTTATCATAATTATATTGAATATAGTAAAATTGATAATATATATTTAGATAATGATATAATATTAAGTCCATCAAAAAGTGAAGCTGGTGGGACAGTATTAATAGAAGGAATGAACAATGGTTTAATTCCAATTTGTAGAGATAGTGGGGGAAATAGTGAAACAATAGGTAATAATAAATATGTTGTAGAAAATGATAAAGATTATTTTAATTTAATTAATGAAATTAATAATACATCATATGAAAAATTACTAAAAGATATTTATTATTTTAAAAAAAAAGTACTTTTTAATCATAATAATAATAATAATTTTGATAAATTAGTGAATAATATGAATAGTTATTTATACATGGAAAATAATCAAAGTATTTCAAATATGCCAAATATTCCAAATATTCCAAATATTATTCATTATATATTTGGATTAAAGGAACAAGATGAACCATTTCCTTTTATTTATTATTTTAGCATATTATCAAATGTATTACATAATAAGCCATTTAAAATATATTTTCATTATCAATATCTGCCATATGGAATGTGGTGGAATAAAATTAAACGATATTTAACTTTAAATCATATAAATTATTCTAAATTAACATTTAATAATAAAGAAGTTAAGCATTATGCACATAAGAGTGATTATTTAAGATTATTATTATTATATAAGTATGGTGGTATATATTATGACATTGATACATTATGTGTAAAACCGCATTATCATTTATTGGATAATGAGTTAGTATTAGGTATTCAAGAGAAATTTAAGAATGAATATGATTTAATAGGAAATGCAATTATTATGTGTGAAAAGAATAATTGGTTTATTAAAAAAATAATTGATAACTATGAAAATTATTTTGATAATGATAAATGGACAGAAGCATCTTTATTTTTACCATCGAAATTATATAATGAATTAGATATAAAAGAGAAAGATAAAATAAAATTAGTGAATAATAAGTATTTTTATTATCCAAATTATAATGAAGAATATTTATTATTTAATAATGATGATATTCAAATACCAAATGAATTAACAACATATCATTATTGTTATAATTATTTAAAATCATATCTTAAAAATATAACAAATATAGATTATATAGAGAATGATAATTTATTTTCCAAAATGATGAGAAAAACTTATTTATTATATATAAATTCAGAATCAGATATAGTCGATATTTCTAATATATCAACAAAAAATAAAAATCAAGAAATAAAAGATTTAATTATAATCATTGAAAATAATAATATTGATATAGTAAAAGATATAATAAAAGACATAACATGTGATATTTCATATTTATTTTATTATAATATTCATATTTTTATTTATCAAAATAATAAATTATCAAATAATTTCAAAGATTTCATTGATAAAAATATGTATTTAAAAAATATAAATATATATTATATTGAATTATTTGAAGATTTTGAAATAAATACAAAAATAAATACAAAAATAAATACAAAAATAAATACAAAAATAATAGTAAGTAAATATTTAATAGATGATTTATTGATAAATAAAGAACTTAAAATTTTAATACTTTTTGAAAAGTTCAATACTTGTATTTTTTGTGAAGATATAACAAAGAATAGTATATCAATGAGAGATATAAAAAATGAGAATAAATATATAATTTTTAATGAAGAAGATAATTTATTTAATAGTAATAGTAACATTAGTAATATATTTTTAATAAAGAATATATATCATTAAAATATATTTTAGTCGTAATAAAATTTATCATGATAATATCCATAATCATTATTAGAAACAATATCACTTTTTAAATTTTTTTGATATGAAATCATTGGATAAATACAATATTTAATTAAGTTTGAATTTGAGTATACTTCGTCAATTTCATTTGTACTATCTTTTATAGTATCAATAATTTTATTTTTATTACAATTTTGAATTATATAAGAAGATGTTGTTTTTGGATTTTTTACAGAAAGAATATTATCAGATATTAAATAATTATCTTTTTGTTCGTGTAAATTACAACCTAAATATAATAAGTCAAATTTCTTTTCATATAATTGTTTTAATGCAGTAAAAATATAATTTAAAAAGTTTGTTTCTAATACAACATCATCTTCTAAAATAAGAGTAAATTTATTATTATTTTCTAAATTCTTAATAAGTTCATAATGACTAATTTTACATCCAGAAGCACCAAGAACATAATTAATATTTAAATTATTTAAAAATGATTCGGATTTAATAAAATCATAATTATTTAATTGTTCTTTTGATAATTTAAAAGCATCAAAGAATTTATAATTAATAATATTTAATTTATTCATTTGATTAATCATGTATAATTTTTTATCACTTCTATTTTTTAAATTAATAATTATTATATCAATTATATTATTGTAATTGTGACAATTATTTAAATTAATCGATGTTCTAATATTGATAATTTTATTAAAATTAATATTATCAAAATATCGGTGAATTTTATTATTTATAATTAATTTTGTATTTATTATTTTATTTTCAATAGATTTATAAAAAGTAATTTTAAGTAATTTATTAAATATAAATAGGTTTAAATTAATCATTAAATTATTTTTAAAATAATAAGGATTCAAGAATCCAATTTGTTTCAAACTATTTGTATCTAATATTAATATATTTAAATCATTATATTTATCAAATATTACTGAGTTTTCAAGATTATTTTGTATATCTTCAATATTAAGACTTTCATCTTCAATATTTGTAATAATAAAAAAATAATTAGTATTTATTTTATTTATTAATTGATTAAATGAATATATATTTATTTTGTATTCATTTTTATTTTCATTATCATCAGTACTAAAATCATCTATATCACTTATGCTATCATTATCATTTTCATCATTTTCATCATTTTCATTATTATCGTTATTGTATTCTATTTTTAAGATTTCTTTTTTTAAATTATATGTAATATATTTAATAGTATTATTTGATTCAATTATATTGAATAAATGACAATAATTAAAATATTTTGATTCTACTATTTCACTAAATATTAAAAATTTTGTTAAAACATTTTTATTGTATATTAAATCTTGAAAATGATAATTATTTATATAATTTATATTTACATAAGATAATATATTTTGGTCAATATCAGACGACTTATCGATAAGTCTATTTAATTTTAATAAATCATATATTTTTTTATAATCATTGTCAAATATTTTTAAATTTAATAAAATAAAATTTTTATTATTTATATATAAATTATTTTCATAAATAAAATGATATATTTCTGTATCTATATTTATAATATTAAAATTATTATTTTTTATAATAAAAATTAAATCATGAAAATTATATTTATTATATATGTCTTCTAATATAATAATAAAATTATTATTATTTACATAATTAATATTTATTTTATCGTCGTCATCGTATTGTATTTTACATATATTATCATTTTTTAAATAAAATTCAATAATATAATTACTATAAAAATAATATTTTTTAAATATTTTTTGATAATATTCAATTATATCAACATTATAAATTTGTATAATAAATACTAATTTATTAATAATTTTCATTTTATTAATATTAATTAATTCATCAGAAATAGTTTTAAATTTACTATTATTTATTATAAAATTATTATAAATTTGTTGATATTGATCAAAATATTTTATATAATAATTATTATTATACTTTAATAAATTTATATTTTTATTGTATTTAATATAGTTGGTATCATTGTTATTGTCATTGTCATTGTCTTTGTCATTATTATTTATATTTATAATTGATTCTTTATCAAAAAAATATGAAAATATATAATCATTAAAATAATAATCAGTATATAATGTATATTTATCATTCAATTTTATTAATTTTTTATCATTTATTTTAAATAAATGAAAATTATAAGATATTATATTATTTTCAAAATTATTAGATGATAAAATATTATTGTTAATAATTATATTATCCATGTTTAAATATTTTTTATTAAAATCATTCACATATAAAATCAAATTACTTGATATATAATTCCATATATAAGATATATAATTACTTGGTCCAATATAATAATCAGCATATAATCCAATACTTAATTCTAGATCTAAATAATTTATATCTTCAAATAGTTCATTTAATGTTAAAAATGAAAAATGATCTAAGAAAGTATGTAATTTCTTGTCATAATTTAATAAAATAATAATTGAATTTTGAAAATCAATATTAATTAGAGAATTTAAAATAAATTTTTCACCAATACTTTCGTCTAAATAGATAATAATTATTTTTTTTTTCAAATCTAAAAATAATAATTGTTTAAATATAGTATTTAATAATTTTTCATTTATTTTATCAAAAGTATGATATTTATAAATATCACTATTAAATTCTAATTTATTATTTATTATGAAATTTTCATTGTAATTAAGGTCATTTATATTTTTAATTATTTTTAAATTTAAATTTAAATTTTCATTGTATTCATAATATTTTTTTAAAAAACTATATTTATTCTTTTTTAAATATACTTCATATTTTTTATTTTCCAAATAAGATATAAGTTTTAATATATAATATAAGTTATTGTAATTATTAAGTTCAATATCAATATAAACTTTATTATAATTTTTATAAGTATCATAATTGGTGCAAAATATATTATTCAAATTATAAAATTTATAATTAATAAAGTATGTATTCATATTATCATCAATATATATCTTATTATTTATATTTAATTCATTTATATCATGTGTAATCAATGTATAAAAATTATAATTTCTTAATAATTCTTGTTTAATAAAAGTGTAATCTTTATGGAATATAATTGATGGATTTTTATCTATTATATTTTGTGGTTCACTGTTTTGATTATTTATAAATAAATAATAGTCATAATTTAAATTTATTAAAAGGTCATTAAGTTTATAAATATCAAAATCAGTATTAATTATTGTTATATCATTGGTTTTTATATTAGGATATATGTCTTTTCTATTTGTAAATAAATATATTTTTTCTTTATAATTTTTTATATTTTCAATATTAATTTTATTTGAATAATCAATAATAATTATACAATAATTATAATTAAAAATATAATACTTGTTTAAATACTCAGATAAATAATTAGAATTCATAGAATTATTCATAGAATTATTCATAGAATTATTCATAGAATTATTCATAGAATTATTCATAGAATTATTCATAGAATTATTAGAATTAATAATATTTGTAGGATTATTATGATGATAATGAGACATTATAATTAATTCATCATACTTTTTTAAGTGCATATTTTTTTCTTTATATACATTTAATTTAAAATCAGGATATTTTTTAAAAAAATGACTAATATTTGATATTCTATGTTCATTTTTACCAATAGTATTCCAGTGAATTTGTAATTGATTATTATTTAAATTTTTTAAATCATTATTAAAAAGTTTATAAATATTATTTTGAAACATTTAATTATAATTATAATTATAATTTATTATTTAAATTTGTTTTTTATTTAATAATATTATTTATTCTTATAATATATGCGAAATTTATTAGTAACAGGCGGATGTGGATTTATAGGATCAAATTTTATAAATTATTTTTTTCATAAACATAAAAATATAAATATTTATAATTTAGACGCAATGTATTATTGTGCGGATGAAATGAATATTCAAGAAGAAATTAGAAATTCTGAAAGATATAAATTAATTAAAGGGAATTTGTGTTCATTTGATTTATTGAATCATATATTAAGTATTTATCAGATAGATACAATCATTCATTTTGCTGCACAATCACATGTACAAGATTCATTTACAGATTCATTTAAATATACAAATGATAATATATTAGGTACACATACATTACTTGAAGCGTCAAGATTATATGGTAAAATAACTAAATTTATTCATATATCTACAGATGAAGTATATGGTGAATCATTGTTTTCAGAAGACGAAGAGAAGAAAAACGAACAATCAATTTTATGTCCAACAAATCCTTATGCGGCAACAAAAGCTGCAGCAGAATTAATAGCAGGATCATATAGAATATCTTTTAATCTTCCAATTATAATAACAAGAGGAAATAATGTTTATGGTAAGAATCAATATCCAGAAAAATTAGTACCAAGGTTTATTGAGTTATTAAAAGAAGATAAAAAGGTAACAATCCAAGGTGATGGAAGTAATGTCAGAGCATTTTTACATGCAATAGATGTAGCAAGTGCTTTAGACCATATATTAGAAAAGGGTAAAATTGGTGAAATTTATAATATTGGTAGTGATGATGATAAAGAATATACAGTTTTAGAAATAGCACAAATTTTAATTAAGTTAATTAAAAATACAGATAATTATAATGAATGGATTGAATACATTGATGATAGACCATTTAATGATAAAAGATATTATATCAGTAATGAAAAAGTAAAGAGGTTGGGATGGGAAATTAAGAAAGATTTTATAGAAGGTATAAAAGAATTAATTTAATTTAACTTATATTTATCATATATAAATCTTCAAATTTATATATTATTAATTATGTTATAATTAAAATAATAAAAATCTAATTTATAATATTCATTTATTTTTTTTAATGAATTATTTGTTAAATATTTCATATAATTCGTATTTTCTTTTGTATTTGTTTTTTTACAAAAATTTTTAAAATTGGGAAATCCTAATTTATCCATTTGTTCATTTAATGCTTCACATTTTATAATAATTATATTTTCATTTACTTCATTGTTATTATTTATTACAAATTTATATTGTTGTAATTTATGATTATCGTATAAATGTTCAGAATCTAAATATTTTATAATTATTTGTTCTATTTCTTCTTTTGTATTATTTTTATTTGCTATTTTCAGATAAAATATATCAGACATTATTCTATTATATGGATTCCTCACAACTGTTAATATTTTAATATTATCAAAATTAATATTAAAATAATTTTGATTATTATAACATTCTTGATATGTCATATGTTGTAATGAATGATTATTAATTGTTATATTTAAATTATTAGACAATAGATTATTAATCTTTGGTTTTTTTTTTAAATATTGTAAGAAAAAATTTTCAATATTACTTCCACCTGTTTTGGGGATATGAATAAATAATAAATTAAAATCTTCAAAATAAGGCATTATATTAATAAAATATATTTAAAATAATTGTGATACAAATATTGATAATTTAATAATTTAATAATTTAATAATTTATGGCAATTTAATATCAAAATATTTTATTTACATTTATTCTATTACTAATATTTAATAATTAATTTGGTATAACCATCCATTTGGTATTTTTATTATTTTACATATTTTTATTGAATAATTATATTTTGAAAATTATTTAATAATAATTCAATATTGTCTTCTGATGATTTTTATTATATGTCATATATATTGTTATATTTTCTCTGATAAAAATATTTAAATTGAACTTAATATATATTTGAATAATATAAAAAAAATCTATCTAAATCTCTCCAAAAACTCATAATATTACCAGTAAAATTGTTATTTCAAAATTAATAATGATTTATTCATCATTATTATTTAAAATTATATTTTTAGGTTAAAAATACCATGTATAATATAATTTTTAATAATATTAACAATTATATAAATATAAAAAACTTATTGATAAAATAATTAATTTATCAATATTATAGGTATTAAGTGGCCGCAAAAAAACAATATATGTATAAAAATAAATATTATTATATCAATCTTTTTATAATTTAAATTTATGATTTTATTTTTCATTAATTAAAATTAATAAATAAGTCACAAACTATTTAACAACTATAACAAATATAAAAATTATAACAAATATAACAATTATATATTAAATATTTATAAATTATTCATCTATCATTTCTGTAATTTTTTTTAATATTTTCATTTTGTTCATTATTATAATGTAATCTTTTAAATTTATTGCTTTTGATTTTCAACCTTTTTTGAAATTCGTGTGATGTATAAGATATTTCATTTTCTACATATTGCTCTAATTTAACATTTGTATTAACATTTGTATTAACATTTGTATTAACATTTGTATTAACATTTGTATTAAGAATAGTAGAATCTCCCCAAAAATCTATATTATTTAATGTTAAATTATTACATGAATTATTAACTATCATTATATATCTATATAGATATAAATAAAAATAAATAAACAAAAGAATAAATAAATTAAAATCTTCAAAATAAGGATTACAAGTTAAATCATGAACAGAATCAATATACGATAACAAATTAATTGTTTCTTTTATCATTCGGTAAAACTTCATCTTCAGCTGGTAATCATTGGCCGGCAGAATTATATTTAAAATAATTGTAATAAAAATATATATAAAAATGTTAAAAAATGTTCTTAAATCAAATAAATATAAAGACCGTGATCATACTAAGATGAATCATGAAGAATATCAATATTTGAACTTAACAAATGATATTTTAAAAGAAGGTACAAAAGAAAAAGGACGTAATGGATTTACAAAATGTATTTATGGAAGTGCAGCACATTTTTCATTAGAAGATGGTAAAATACCTATATTAACAACAAAAAAAACAGCATGGAAGACATGTTTAAAAGAATTATTATGGTTTATTAAAGGACAAACAGATAATAAAATACTTAATGAACAAAAAGTACATATTTGGGATGGAAATTCAACACCAGAGTTTATGGAATCTCGAGGATTAACAAATTATGAAGAAGGAGATTTAGGACCTTTGTACGGTTTCCAATGGCGCAATTTTAATGCTGATTATCAAGGATGTAGTCATGATTATCAAGATAGTGGTGTCGATCAATTACAAAATGTAATAGAATGTTTAAAAGATCCAGATCAGAGAACATCACGGAGACTTGTTATAACAGCATGGAATCCATGTCAAATGGATGAAGGTGTTTTACCACCATGTCATGTATTATTTCAATTTAATGTTATAGACGGAAATAAATTAAGTTGTAGTTTATATCAACGTTCAAATGATATTTCACTTGGGACACCATTTAATATAGCGTCCTATTCATTTTTAACACATTTAATAGCAAAACATTGTGATTTAGAACCTTATGAATTTATTCATTATATGGGTAATTGTCATATTTATGAAGAGCATTTAGATATTATTAAAGAACAACTTACAAGAGAACCATATGATTTTCCAACATTAACAATATTAAATAAAAGAGAAAATATTAATGATTATACAATAGACGATTTTAAGATAAATGATTATAATCATCATGATCAAATAAAGATGAAAATGGTTGCTTAAAAAAATAAAAATTATTATTTTTTTTAAATTTTATAAAAATAATAATCGTATTTTTTATTGTTTTATTTTATTATATTTATTATATAATGAAATTTTTAGTATATGGAACAAAAGGATGGATAGGTGGAAAAGTTTATAAATATCTTAAAGATAATGATTATGAAGTTGAAGAAGGAAATTCAAGAGTTGAAAATATCGAACAAGTAGAAAAAGAAATTATAGAAAAAAACCCAACACATATAATTTCTCTAATTGGAAGAACACATGGAACATATGAAGGCGAATATATTGGAACAATTGACTTTTTAGAAAAACCAGGAAAAGTATTCGAAAATGTTCGTGATAATTTATTTTCACCAATGGTATTAGGTATATTAGCTAAAAAACATAATTTCCATTTTACTTATTTGGGTACAGGATGTATTTTTCAATTTGATGAAAATCATCCATTTGGTAAAGAAGAAGAAGGATTTACAGAAGATTCTAAACCTAACTTTTTTGGTTCATCGTATTCAATTGTAAAAGGTTTTACAGATCAATTAATGCATTTAATTGATGATAGTGTATTAAATGTTAGAATACGTATGCCAATTACGGATGAATTTAACAAACGTAATTTTATTACAAAAATTACTACATATGAAAAAGTATGTTCAGTACCAAATTCAATGACTGTATTAAATGAATTAATTCCATTAATGATTAAGATGGCTATTAGTGATGTAAGAGGGTCAGTAAATCTAACAAATCCAGGATTAATATCACATAATGAGATTTTAGAAATGTATAAAGAAATAGTAGATCCAGATTTTACATGGAAAAATTTTACAATTGATGAACAAAATGCTATTTTAGCATCAGGACGTTCTAATAATTATTTAAATACAGAAAAATTAGAAAGTTTATTTCCAGATGTTAAAAATATCAAAGATAGTGTTCGAGAAATATTAATTCAAATGAAAGAAAATAAAGATAAAGAAGAATAAATATTTATTACGTATTATAATTATGTATTTTATATACATTATTTCTTTAATGGTTTTAAGTTATTAAATGCTATATTAACATCATGAAACATTGCTTCCAATATTAATGAATCAACCTCATTTTTAGTTATTTCTTCCTGTGTAACAAATTTCGTTGAAATAAATCTAAAATTTTCAAGAATATCATCTTCATATCCTAAGTGTATTGCTATAATCAATGGATAATTCATATATGCATTGCGCAATGATTTAGATATTGCTAATTCAAGGAGTCTTTTATTTTTATGAGGTGAAAAATTATTTAGGCCTCTACAATTCTTTTTTAAGAATTTACTTTTGTTATGAGTTTTCAAGACAGACATATTAATTTATTATTTTTAAGTTACAAATATTTATTAACTAATATTATTTTTATTTAATAACTATCGATTTTTATTTTATCAAGTAATTATATAAAAATCAATTTTTATTAGTATTCTTTCTTCTTGATAAATAATTTAGTCTTTCTTTATTATTTATCACATTATAAGAAATTTTATAAATATTTGTAGAACCATTAACATCTCTATTCAAATAACCGCATTCATTTTTACAACAAATCACTCCATGAATTAAAACATTACGATTTTACTGAATTATTAGATTTACCAATAACTTCATAAGCATTACATGCTAACCAACCATGTTTATCCTTAATTTCATCCTTTATTAAAGGAGGTAAATTAACATTTTTACGTACATTATTAATGAAATCATCATCAATTTCTTGCATAATATGGATACAAACATCCAACTTTGAATTTATTGGAAAATAAATAACCTTATCACCAACTCTATTTGGTTGATGTTTTAAAAGATCAGGATGTACTATTGTTGTTAAACTATCTTTATCAAGCTCTTCTAATCCACTTAAAGTGATCGTAAAAGGAACTTTTGGATTAATTAAAATAGTTCCTTTTATTATGAAATGATTTCCAAATTCATCATCTACTCTGTTAAGCTCATATGTATTATCATGGTCTTGAATAGTTGGCTTGGGTACTGAATCTGTCATTGTTGATAAATGGCTATAATATTTTTAACTTTAATAGTTTCAATTTTTTTATATTATCAATAATAAAAATTGATTTCATTTTATTTTATTACTTTTATTTATAAATTTTTTATTTATAAAATTTTATTTTATCAAGTAATTATATAAATGCATCACCAAATATTATCACAATTAGATAATTTATTAAATACAAAAGAAAATAATCGAAGATTGATTATATTAATTGAAAAATTATTTGTATCATTTAGGAATATATCAGATGCTTTAAGAAATAATGAATGTTCATGTACAACAATTGGGACACATAATAGTTTTGGCGAAAGCCAATTAGATATTGATATTAGAACAGATGAGATGATATTTAACGCATTAAAAGAATCAAATGTAGTACATATTGGGTCATCAGAAGAATCACCAACAGAAATAGATTGTTTAGAAGTAAATAAATGGAATCTTAAAGAAGATGAAGGATTTTCAATGGGTTTTGACCCACTTGATGGTTCAAGTATAGTTGGATGTAATTTTGCGATAGGTACAATATGTGGAATATGGTCTGGAAAAGGATTAATTGGACAAAAATGTAAAGATTTAGTATGTTCAATAATGGTTATTTATGGACCCAAAACAATAATAGTATTATCATTTAATGATACTATTACAAGAGATAAACAAAAGAAATGTATAGAAATAACAATGAGTGAAAATGGATGGTATATGACAAATCCTTCTTTTTTGATTGATAAAAAAGAAAAATATTATTCTCCAGGTAATTTAGCCGCAACAGTGGAAAATACTGATTATAAAAGAGTTCATGATTTTTGGTTAGATAATAAATATAAATTGCGTTATAGTGGAGGATTAGTTCCCGATGTTTATCATATATTGATTAAAAAAACTGGTGTATTTACAAATTTTTCAAGTGATAAACATAAAGCTAAACTTAGATTAATATATGAAATTCTTCCAATAGGATTAATAATTGAATCTGCTGGTGGTAAAAGTTTTATTTGTAATGAAAATGAATTGCATGACGAAATATCAAGTGATAAAGTAATTGATAATTTAGAAGAAAGAGTAAATGTATGTTATGGTAGTATTGATGAAGTTAAAAAATTTATCAATATATATTATAATAAAGAAAATGTGACTAATTTGAATTATCCATAAAAAATCTTCAAAATATGTAATTATTAGTTATTAGTTATTAGTTATTAATTGTGTAATAAACTTTTTAATCCTTTTTTAGCACCAATATTAAGATGTATTACATCTTGATTATCTTCATCTTCAGGATTAAGTCTAATATGAATATATTTTTCAATAATTGGTAATTTAAATTCTTTACTTAATGGTATATTATTATTAATTCTTAATGAATGTGGATTAATTCCGCATCCTATTTCTAATATAATTAAATTCTTTTTTTTATCATTAATCTCTTTTAACCAATTCATCATTCTTTTTTTAGCAAAATTATATGGTTTTTCATAAAAATCATAATCACCAAACATGCTTACATTTGGTCTTAATATTTTATCACAATTTGGACACTTTGGTAAATTCCATGCTACAAATGTTTCACTATTAAATGGAGGAAATGGTATTTTTGATGCATCAATTGCACCATTATGTAATGTACATTTTTTATCCATACATTGATACATTTTCATACTACCATGTGCCTCAAATATTTTATCTTTATCAAAACCAGCTCTTTCAAAATAATTATCAATATTTGATGTACAAATAAAATAATTATTATTTATATTTTTCATAAAATTCAATAATGTATAATAACCTTCATGTGGTTTATTTTCAGTCATCATTTTATAAAAATTAGCTTTAAATCCCCATGCTAATTCAGGATAATTTTTCCACATATCTAAGCTTGATATTTCACTATATCTATACATTTCATTTCCTACTTTAATAGACTTTTCCCAAATACCATTATTGCCTCTATATGTAAATATACCTGAATCAACACTCATTCCAGCACCCGCTACTACTAATATAGCATCGCTATTTTGTATTGCTTTTTTACATTCTTTTAATTTATTTGTTGGCATTTTTCTTTATATTATTAAAAAGTATTTAAATCTATTTTTTTTAAAAATATACTAATGTATTCGTAGTTTGAAATAATGATGGAAAATTTATACAAATAGTATGTTATTTTTCCATAAATTATTTATAAATATTAATTTTAAATAATTTTAAATTAAAAAATATTAGATTGAATTAATCATAATCAAGATATTTTTCTCCAAAAGTTTTATGAAAATAATCACAATCAAATTCTTTATGTTCTCTAAAAATTTTAGATTTACAAGTTTCATCACAAAATTTTACTGGACATTTTTCACATTTTAATTTAGGACTTTTTGAACAACAAAAAGAGCATACTTCAAATAAATTTCGTTGACAATGTTTTTTATGAATTTTCCAACAAATTTTTTGACATTCTTTGTTACAAAAATAAACTGATTTACATTTACTACATCTAAATTGTGCATTTTTATTAGGACATCCTAGACACCAACTATCATACGTTGGTACAAAATTAAAAACTTTTAATTCATCATCAGGATTATTATTTGTATCAAATTTATATGCAAAATTATTATTTGTAATATAGCAATTATTATATAATTTTATTTTTTTTTCATTACTAAAAACATTCATTTTTAAATAAATATATTATTTTTATTATATGTATATATTTATTACTAAGTTATAATTCAATTTTTATTTTTGTTTTGATTTTATGTATCCTTTTTATTAATTTATTACAGCCATATTATATATTACATAATTTCATCTATTAATGCATATTTTAAACATTTATCACTATTTAGCCATAAATCATGTTTAAGTAAATCATTTAATTGTTTTCTTGGAATTTTTGTATGTTCAATATAAATACTTTTGATTCTATCCATAAAATCTGTTAAATTTTCCATTTCATCTTCAATTTCACACATTTTACCCCAACATCCACTACTTAATTGATGAATTAACATATATGAATTTTTTCTAATAAATTTTTTCTCACATACAACAGATATTAAAGTACCAGCTGAAGCAGCACATCCTTCAATAATACTATAAATGGGGACTTGACATGCTTCAATAATGTCAATAGCGTTAAATGCAGAAAATACACATCCTCCGTATGAATTAATATGTAAATAAATAGGAATTGGATCAATTTTCATTTTAAATGATAAAGCAATATTTTCTTCTTCAATTTCATTAATTAGTGATATTAGTTCATAAATTGTATCACGATTTACTTCACTATAAAAGTAAATATGATTTGCTTCACGTTCAATCTTTTTATTTTTTTCTTTAACACCAGAAGAAGCTGCTGAAGCACCAAATGTTTCTAAAAGATTAGATACATCAATTTCTTCATCAGTTTCTTCTGTACTTCCTTTAATTTTTTTATTTTTAATATTTTTAATATTATAATCTAAATATTTTCGTTTTTTTGATTCCATTTCATACATTGTAATTATAATTATAATGTATATTTTAAGTATAAATAAAATATTTTATTAATAATTTTCATCATTGTTAAAAATTATATATTAAAAAATAATTGAATATACAGCTTAAAATCATAATATCATAATATTATAATATCAATGAGTGCAAGAAAATTAAAAAGAATAATAAATGAAATTAAGGAATTGGAAAATTCGAAAGATATATTAAAACAAAGTGGAATCTATTTTAATTATGATGATACAAATGTTACTAACATTAATGTAATGTTTATAGGAAAAGAAGGAACGCCATATGAACATGGATTTTATTTTTTTGATTTAACATATCCAGATAATTATCCAATGACGCCTCCTGTAATGAAATATAATACACAGGGAAGTTTATTTGATAGAAATAAACAATTTGTTAAAATAAGATTTAATCCAAATTTATATACAAATGGTAAAGTTTGTCTTTCTATGTTAAATACGTGGAAAGGACCAGGATGGGTGCCAACAAATACAGTATCAAATATACTTGTTGCTATACAAGCATTAGTATTTAACGAAGAGCCATTAAGGAATGAGCCTGGATTTGAAACATCAGATAAAAAAATTATAGATTGTTATACAGATGTAATTAAATTTGCTAATTTTAAAGTAGCATTAATAGATCAAATTAATAGCCAAAATGAAAATGTTATTATATTTAAAGAAAATATACTTGATTATTATAAGATAAATATAGATAAATATAATGAAAGCATAGATAATTTATGTAAAAATGAAAATGTAGAAGTTAGAGCATCTGCATATGGTATGAATGTATTTCTAAATTATGAAGAATTAAAAAAATATTACGAAATATTTAAATTAAAAATATCTAATGAAGAATATCTAATGAAGAATATCTAATGAAGAATATCTGATGGAGAACATATAATGAAGAACATATAATGAAGAACATATAATGAAGAACATATAATGAATAAAATTAAATTTATTATTATTTTAATAAATAAACTATTTTTAAATTATAAAAATTTGATATAATATCATATGTGTAAATAATTAACAAACTATCAATTAACTATATAGATAGAATATCTATTAATTTATATAAACAATTATTTAATATTTTTATAATCATATATAATATGATTATAAAAGATACTCATTTTATATTTTATTTATTTTTAATTGTTTTTATTTTCAGTTATGTTAATTCTTTAATGAATATAACTGAAAAATATACGGGATTAAAAACAAAGTATTTTTTTAATAATTTAGATAAATATAATTACAAATATAATGATGCTAAAAATATAACATTTTGCGAGAATAAAGATTGTAAAACTAAAAATTATAAATATCATTTTAATAAAATACCTTCTGTAAAACTTGTTAAAGACAAGGTTTCTACATCATCAATCCTTCAAAAAAATCATATTCCTGTACCTTCTTTTGTAGTTATTAATGTAGTAGATAATTTAAATAAAATATTAAATATTTTAGAAACAAATAAAATTATGTATCCTTTTATTATTAAACCTATTAATGGTACATTTGGGATTGATGTTCAGAAAATTGATACATATGATGAATTTATTACATTTCTTGATATATTTAAAAAAAAAGGTTATCAAACTATGATGATAGAAAATTTTATAGAAGGAAGTGTATATCGTATTTTTGTTTTTAATAATAAAAATATAGATGTAATTAAAAGAGATAAACCATTTATTATTGGAAATGGATATGATAATGTTGAATCTTTAATTAATAAAAGAAATAAAGAAATGGAAGAAAATGGTCTTTTTAGAACTAAGAATTTAAGTTTAAATTATATGGAAAAACAAGGTTATACATTAAATGATATTTTACCATCTAATAAAAAATTATATATAACGAATGTTATTAATATGCATAATGGTGCTGTGTTAGAAAGAATAAAAATTTCTTCAATACCTATAAAAAATCTTGATTTATTTTTAAAAGTAGGACAAATATTAGATATTAATTGTTATGGGTTAGATTATATATCTAACGATATATCCAAGGAATTTATACCAAATAAAGATGTTATTTTAGAAGTAAATGGAACCCCTGATACAGAAATTCATACAAAAATAGATAATCATGGAGATATGTTTTTTAATGATATTGTAAAGAATATATTTTAATATAATATAATCACGCAATCACTTAATAACAAATTATTTTTTTATTATATTATTTATTAATAATTATTAAATAAATTTAAATAATTATTTTAGCAAAAAATAACTTACTATTTTTTAACAGTAAATTTTCATAACGGGTCTAACGCAAAAAGAATTAATATAAGAGATATTTCACAAGAAAATTTAGATTTATTTATAAAAGATCATTAATTAATTAGATTATAGTATAGGTAGTGTAAATTATATGAATTATGATATAAAAATTCAATATTATAAAAATAAAGGACATATTATAAGAGGGATTCGAACGGTTATTTTACACCCTTGAAGATTTAAAACGCCGTTTTAACTAACAAGGGTTTGGGTCTGAACCCGGTAAAATCAATAGTAAGGAGTTTCACCCTACGATGGTCCAACTGTAAATCCAACTTAAGTATCAGCGACCCACTTCCTTAATCGCATACAGGTTTATTTACTTTATTGGTGGAGGACGAAATGAGTAGGTATTTGATATACGATTCTTTTTGCTTTTATCGCTCACGCACATCACCTAAATCCAGTAAAACAGGAGAAGCAACCCCATTATTCTTCATTATTGCTTACTATGATTAGTAGTATTCCTTTATATAGTTTGTAATATAATAACAGGCGTTTTAAATCTTCAAGGGTGTAATTTATTATTTAATAATATTATAAATGTATTACAAAATAATTAAATTATAATTATTTAATAATATTATAAATGTATTACAAAATAATTAAATTATAATTATTTAATAATATTATAAATGTATTACAAAATAATTAAATTATAATTATTTAAAAAAAAATAAAAAATGAAAAATATATAAAATAAAAGTTATAAGATAATATAGAAATGAATTTTTGCAAAGAATGTGATAATAAATTATATCCTTTAGAAGAGGATGATAAATTATATCAAAGTTGTAAAGATTGCGGATTTAAAGAAATTTATGATGGATTAGTAATTCAGAAAAAAGTTTTTAAAAATAAAAGTGTTAATGTTTCAAATAATAATAATTTCTTGATATATGATAATAGTATTCCAAGAACAATTCAAAAACAGTGTCCAAATAAAGATTGTGATTCAAATAAAAATGATATAATCAGTGAATCAGTATTTTTACAAGATAATGTTTCATTAAAATTAACTTATATTTGCACTACTTGTAATATAGAATGGAAATATTCTTAATAAAATATAAAAAAATGATTTTTTAATTTAAAAATATATTATCTATTAAATAATATGACTGAAGAAGAATACGATAATAACGATTATGATAATGAGGGTGATGATGATGATGATGAAGTATTTGAAATTGACAATTTCATTGATACTAACAATGATAAAAAAATAATTTCTTATGATGATATAATTAAAAAAAATAAAAATATTAAGAAGAAGACAGTTCCATTTTTAAATAAATTTGAAAGAGCAAGATTAATTGGTGTTCGTATCCAACAATTAAGTTCTGGTGCACAACCAAAAATATGTACAAAGGGGTTTAATTCAATTAAGGATATTGTTGAAGAGGAACTAATACAAAGAAAAATACCATTAATTATTAAAAGGATTCTACCAAATGGTGAAAGTGAAGAATGGAGACTTGAAGAATTTGAAAAAGTTTAATTTTTATTATTTAAATTATTATTATAATTATAATTTTATTATAATTATAATTTTATTATAATTTTATTATAATTTTATTATAATTTTATTATTTTATTATAATTATAATTTTATTAAAAAATGGCATATATCTTCTTTTTTTAAAAAAACTTATTATTTTATACAAAATAATATGATAAAAGGACTTAAAGATATATCAATTAGTATAATTATAATGAGTACCCCTTCCGCAAGCGTAGAAAAAAAAACAAAGAAAGTAGCAGTCGCAAAAAAATCTTCTTCTAAAGAAGTAAAAACTGCTACTTCTAATATTAAAGAAGAATCTGTTAAAGAAGAATCTGTTAAAGAAGAATCTGTTAAAGAAGAAAATGTTAAAGAAGAAATTAAATCTGAAAATCAAGATACATCTAATGATGATTTTTATTCAATGATGGATAAAACTATTAATATGTTTAATGAACTTAATGAAATTTCTAAAAAATTAGATATTATTGATGAAAAACAAATTAAGTTATTTATTGTAGAGAAAAAGAAAATGGATAAAGCAATTAACACATTTGAAATTAGTTATCTTGAGTCACTAGCAAATGCTTTTAAGATCTCTAAAAAAGCAAGTTCTAAGAAATCATCTAAAAAGGTAGTTGATCCATCTAATCCTGTATCCGAACCTGCTGTAAAGAAACCTCTTGAATGTAACAATTGTCTACATACTTTTCTTGGTAAAACAGATACCACAGAATTAATTTCAAGAAATCAAGCATATACTGCTGTAACCGATTTTGTAAAACACGAGAAGAAAACTAACCCAGAGAAGATTAGTGCCAATCTTGGTAATGATAAAGAATTTAGAGTATACGGTGGGTTAAAAACATTCCTGGATTCAATTAGTAAAATTATTGTTAATAATATTAAAACAGTTGAATCTGAAATTAAAAGATGTGAAGCAGCTAAACCTGAAGATGGTTCTAAACAAATGAAAGAACTTTCAAATCTACGTGATGAGATTGAGAGACTCAATAAACTTAAGAATATTCCTGATGTAATGGGTTATACTAACGTAATGAGTTATACAAATCTTTGTTTCACAAATGATTATGTAAATAAAATTAAAGCTAAACCTTCTAAAACTAAATCTACTAAAAAAATCTCCTAAAAACACAAATAAAAATCTAAATACAAATAAAAACAAATAAAAATCTAAATACAAATAAAAACAAATAAAAACAAATAAAAACAAATAAAAACAAATAAAAACAAATAAAAACAAAAACAAATAAAAATCCAAATAAAAACAACTATATATAATCATGAACAAATAATTTTTTATTAATTTTTTATTAATAAAAAAAAATTGATTTTTATTTATTTAATATATAAAATAATACAACAAGAATAAAAGATGATTAATACTATTGAAATGAGTAATGAAATTAATGAAGATGAAATTAAAGAAATTAAAGAAATTAAAGAAAAAGCCGAATCTATTAATATTATTGGTAATGGACAAATTAAAACATTGGACGACATTATCAATAATAACACTTTAGGAAAGCGCGATATTAAGGAGTTTGATGCAGAAATTAAAAAGCAATCAGAATCAATCACTAAACTATTTCGTGATTTTCATGTATATATTAGTGATATGAAACACCAAGATGATATTAAAAAGCTTGAAAATAAAAAAAGCAAGTCTAAAGCATCTAAAGATGATAATAAATCCGAAGATTCTGATAATAAGAAGGATTATGCTGTGAATAAAGTTTCTGAATGCCATGAGTTTGTAAGTAAATTTATGGAAACATATAATAAAGAAACATATAATGAAGAAAACAACTATTCACCAACTGCAATTCAAGCTGCTATGAATCAATGGGTTAAAAATGAGAAAGAAACCAACAAAGATAAAATTTCAAAAGGAATGCCTGATGGTAGATCATTTAATGTTTATGGTGATCTTGAGAAGTTTATTAAAGACCTTATTAAAGTTGGTAAAGAAGATAAAAAGATAATTGATAATGATATTAAAATGAAAGAGAAGAGCAAGCCTATTGAAGGTTCAAAAGAAGAGAAATTAATTTCTAATTTACAATTTTCAAGAGATAAACTTGATGCTCTACTTACAGTACCTACATCAATGAGATATACAGATATTATGTCTTACAAGACATTCTGTTTTAAAGATAGAGATGTTCTTGGAAAAGCTTCCAAGAATCATCCAATTAAAAAAGTGAAGGAAGTTTAAATAGTGATTTTATTACTATTTAAAATTCTATTAAAAAACCCTATTTATAAATTAAGCATATTTAAAAGTTATTTTTGATGTTTTTAACATTATATTATCTTCAAAATATAATAAATAATGATTATTTGGTACATATAAAAATTCTTTTAAAGAAGATGAACTCCATTCAATATAAATATTATCTATTTTATTATTAATAAATAAGCATTGAATAATATGATGTAATGAAATATTATTATTTTTACTAATTTTAACAACATTTGTATAATTTTCTTTCATTTTTATCACAATAAATTTTTTAACTTCATCTTCTATTTTAGTTCTAAAAATATCAAATGTATCTGTTTTATTTTTTTTTATATCTTGAATATTAATATTCATATTCATAATCATGTCACTGTCAGTTAATAAATTAATACCATATATATATATTGTTAAATTTATAAATCTATCAAAATCATTTGAATTTTCAAACTCAACCATATATTTACTTATATTCATTATTTTTAAATAGTATTATCAAAATAATTAGATATTAATTTTTTAGATGTAATTTGTTTTTTCTTTTCTTCTTTTTTTTCTTGTTTTAATTTTGTTTTTTCTTCATTGCATATACTATATGTTTTTCTATGCCATATAGTAATTCCAAATTCTTTAATAGCATCAATATGTATCTTTGTTCCATATCCACTATTTGTCAATAATCCATATTTTTCTAAATCAGGATTATCTTTACACATTTTTTCAATATATTCATCTTTAGCTGTTTTTGCTAAAATTGATGCTGCTGCTATGCTTAAATAATTGTTATCTCCACTAATTATACATTCGTGTTCAATAATATTATTATCTTCATCATAATATGTATTAAATTTATTCCCATCAATTAATAATTTATCTGGTTTTATTTTTTTTTTTATATTCGTTACAACATCATGCATCCCATCTAATGTCGATTTTAGTATATTTTTTTCATCTATAATAGTATTGCTAATTTGGCATATATGATATGCTAAAGCATGTTTTTTAATAAATTCTTGTGAAATACTTCTTTTTTTTTTACTCATTTTCTTCGAATCTTTGATTGTTATTTTATGTTCATTAATTAATTCATCAATATTATTTGAAAATATTACACCAGCAATAAACAAATCACCAAATAGACATCCTCTTCCTGCTTCATCTATTCCTAACTCAATTTTATTTATATTTTGGTACGGTTTTAATATATTTGTCATATTTCTTATTTTATATTTATAATATTATTATTTTATATTTATATAAAAATTGATTATTTTATATAAATATAATTAAATATAAATAATATAAATAATATAAATAAAATAAATAAAATAAATAAAATAAAAAACATAAATAAAATAGATAATCAAATAATCATTAAATGTATGTCATACAAAATAGTAATAAACGTAAATATACATCTATATTAAGTGATAATACATATAATTTATTTTTAAATGATATAGATATTAAAAAAAAATATATAAAACTTATTAAAGATAATTTAAAAGAAATATTGGATGATACACATAAATATATTGAAAAATATATTAAATATGATAAAAATATATTTGATGGAACTTTGAAATTTGGAGATATGTCAATTATATTAGATGCTGATATATATATGGGTATATGTTGTACATATAGTTTAAAAACGATAAATATAAAAATATATTTATTTAATAATATACCACATAGAATGATAAATAATGAAATATATTTCAATAAAAACTCTATTATAGAAAATTGTAATAAAATATTTGATATATTATCATATAAAGAAATAGGATTAATTAATAATAATTTATTACATGTTTTAAATAATTTATTTGATATCACATTTTGTGGAATGATATATCAAAAATGATACATCAAAAATGATACATCAAAAATGATACATCAAAAATAATATTAAAAATATTAAAAAAAAATTATAAAAAAAATTATAAAAAAAATTTAAAAAATATATAATTAATAATAATGGATACTGTAATTATTAATAATAAAAATAATAAAAAAAATAAAAATATACAAAATAATATAAATATTAATAAAAGTAAAATTTATATACATAATAATGATGTTCATAATCTATATAGATATTCTACTATAAATCCTTCATTTTTTAAAAAAATTATTATTCAAGATTTAGATTTATCAGAAGAAGATTTAAAAAAACTTTATAATATGTGTCTTCTAAATGGTACAATATATTTTCCAGAAAAATATAATCATTTTTTTAAAAATAAAAGAATGATTATAAAAAAAAATAATTATATATATCCAATTATTAAAAGAACTGTTGATTTTATTATTATAGGAGCTCAAAAAGCTGGAACAACAGCATTATCTTTAAATATATCAAAACATCCTGATATTATTATAAATAATAATAAAAATCCAACAATAAGTGAAGTACATTATTTTGATCTTAATTGGAAAAAGGGTATAGAATGGTATAGAAAAGAATTAAAATATTATTCAAAAGAAAATAAATTAATAGGAGAAAAAACACCGGATTTAATATACTTACCAAATATATTCCCATTAATTCAAAGCGTTAATCCATGTGTTAAATTAATAATTATTTTAAGGAATCCTGTACTAAGAGCATATAGTCATTGGAAGATGAATATAAAAAATAATTTGGAAGATTTATCATTTAATAAAGCAATAGAATATGAATTAAAATATTTAAAAGACCAAAATAGAACATTTCATTCAATTGGTAAACATTATTTAAATAAAGGATATTATTATAAACAAATAAAAGAATTAATAAAATGGTTTCCATTACAAAATATTTTAGTTTTAATATCAGAAAATGTAAAAGAAAATATGAACAATGAATATAATAAGGTTTATAATTTTTTAAATTTGAAAGAATTAAAAAATAGTAAATATGAATTAGAATATATTAGCGATGATACAACAGAAATAAATCAGAATATTTATAATGAATTAATTAAATTATTTAAAAATGATATATCTAAATTAGAAAAATTATTTAATATTAAAACAAATTGGCTATGATTGTGCACACTGTACATTTTGATTTTCTCCTGTATTATCCATATTTCTCGAATGATTAGATGGATTATCAAATACATCTTCAATATTTTCTGTACTTATCATAGGCCCTTCTATTTTTTTAAAATGATTTAATGAAAAATATTTTTCAATGACTTCTCTTTGTTTTTTATTTAATTGAATATCTTTGTTTATTTTAAAAATAATTATTAAAAGTCCTTTTTTATTATGTTGATTGTTTAAACCAAGATTCTTAATTACTTTATGGTCATCATCAAATATTGGACCATCTACCTTAATATTTATATTTTTACCATCTAAAAGGGTTATTCCAAATGTACATCCTAATAAAGATGTCCCAAGTTCAATATTTTTTTCTATAATTAGATGATTTTCTTTTACTTTAAAAAGGTCATGTTCTTGTACTCGAATTATTATTTCTAAATCACCATCTTCATGATTTTTCATTTTATTGCCATATTTTTTATGTATAATTTGAATTGTTTCTCCTGTACCACTTGGTATTTCAATAATAATTGATATTTTTTCTTTTTTATTATTATTATCTATAGTATATTCAATTTTTCTTTTTCCACCCTTATAACCTTGTTCTAATGTAATATTAATAGGTATTTGTATATTTGATGCTTTCCTTAATTGTCTATTAAAATTATTACCAAAATGAGAACTAAATCCTGGTGGAATTCCACCCATTCCACTCATATTATGCATACCTCTTGGCATTCCTCCCATATGAAATTGTTGAAATCCTCCACTACTACCTCCCATACCATGTGGCATTTCGTTTCCAAAAAATTGTTTAAATATTTCAAATGGATCACCTCCTCCAGGCATTCCACCACCTTCTTCCATATTTGCCGCTTCTTTACCAAACATATCATACTTTTTCCTTCTATCGGAATCACTTAATACTTCATAAGCAGCACTAATTTCTTGAAATTTTTGTGTATATTCTTCTTTTTTATCTTCTGGTGATTTATCTGGATGATATTTTATTGCTAATTTTCTATATGCTTTCTTAATTTCTGTATTATCGGCACTTTTGGATACTCCCAATAATTCATAATATTCATTGCTCATTCTATTATTATTAATATAATGTATATTTTAAGTCTTTTATTAATTAAAATCTTTCAATATTTTTAAAGAATTAATTAAAATCTAATAATAAATCATAATATTATGATTTATTACAAAAAATCTAATAATAAATCATAATATTATGATTTATTACAAAAAATCTAATAATAAAAATTTTTAATTTTATTAATTTTATTAATTTTATTAATTTTATTAATTTTATTAATTTTATTAATTTTATTAATTTTATTAATTTTATTAATTTTATTATTTTTATTACATTAACATATGAATTATTATGTTAATTATCCTTTTGGAATTACTCAAATACTTCAAAATAAATTAAATAATTTATCTAATAATCAATCAAATATTAATAATGCAGATTTTATTTATACACGACTACAAAATAATACTTATAAAAATAAATTACCAAGTAGTAAGATTTCTTATTACAAAAACGCAAATTATGTAAATAATTTTTTAGACTCAAAAGGAAAGTTATGTATAACAGCAGATAATTGTTTAGCAAATAAATATAATTTTGTGGATTTGGTAAATAAAAATTTAGGTAATAAAAAATATATTCCTAAAAGTTATCCATTTGAAAGAAATTCAAATCATTCATTAAATCAATTTAAACAATTTAATTATTCTAAACAAAAATATATTTTAAAACCAGAAAATGATTTTTCAAGAGGAGGAATAACTGTAATTCATCAATATATAGATATTATTAATTGGTTAAATCAATATAAAGAACATCAAAAGTGGGTTTTACAAGAATATATTATTAATCCTTTATTGATTGATAATAAAAAATTTCATTTTAGAAATTATATTTTAATGATAAAAAGACCACATTCAGAAGATTTGGAACTATATATGTATAATAAATATTTTGTTTTATGTGCCCCTATAACATATAATTTAGAGCATAAAGATTTAAAGGGTCACTTAACTGGAGCAAAATATTGTGATGTACGATTGGTTACTGATAATCTTATGAAAAAAAATAACATTGATTTTTCTAAAATAAAAAAACAAATGATTGAAATAACAAAAGATTTAGGTTATTTATCTAAAAAAGAATTATTTCATATATATATTAATCAAACAAATTATCATTTATTTGCATGTGATATTATTTGTGATACAAAATATCAATGTCATTTATTAGAAGTAAATAATGGAGGAATAGGAACAGAAATGAATAATTTAGAAAGTAAAATGTGTCCAAATGGCGGTAGTCTACATGATACACATACAATTACAAAATTATTTGAAGATATAATAGATATTGTATTAAAAAAAAATACGAATGATGATTTTATAAAATTACAAATAGGTCAAGAAATACCATTAGAAAATTTTTCAAATTCAAATAGTAATTTTAATTTAAATCATAATAATGTTTATATTTATTTATATATTATTATAATTTTACTTTTTTGTTTTTATTATTTTATAAAAAATAAGAGAAAATGAATACCATACAAAATATAATGTAAAAAAAATAATTTATACAAAACTATATTTTATTTAAATTTATATTTATTGAATAATATTCTTCCAATATTTTTCAATATTACTCTTTTTATCAAATTTTCTATAAAAATATGATTTACTTTGTTTAATTTTATCTAAATCTTCATCAGATACATTTACAATCGTTTTAGGACTTTTAGAAATTTTATTGTATTCATTGTTTAATACTTTTAAATTATTACTTATACTACTTCTGTTACTACCCGTTTTTTCTTGATTTTCATATATTTTTTTCTTTTCATCTTTTATTTTTTTTTGTAATTGATGTATATAATCCCAATCATCATATGTAACAGCAAAATTTTTAACATTTACAATTGGATATAATACACTTAAAAAAAATTCATCGCCAACTTGCATTTTTATAAAAAAATGTAATTTATCATAATTATTTAATAATTCTTTCACATGTTCTCTATTTAAACAAAAACGTGCATAATGTTTAATAATATTATTTGGTTTATTCTTAGAAGGTTGTTTTCCAATTCTTTCTTTTAAATTATATTTTTTAAGTTTCATAAATTTAATCCATGAATCTTTATCAGTAATACAATTATTATAAAATGTATCAAAATCTTTTATTGGTACATCAGATTCAGAAATTGTTACAAATTTAATATTATTTTTATTTTTATATGCTGCTTTTAATAATTCATAATACGCTTCTACAATAAATCCCCAACCAGTTTCTTTTAAATTATCTATAATTTTATTTTTTTTCCAAGTAACATTTTCAGGATATTTAGGATGTATATATATATTAAATTTCGAACTTTTATTTCTAAAATAGGAATCCCATATTTTTGGAAAATGTGGATTATCAATCGTTAAAAACAAAAATGCTAGTTGTTCCATATTAAATATTTATATAATAATATTTATATAATAATATTTTAATATTTAAGAATCTTATTATTTTATTGTTTATTTTTTAATAATAATATATATTTTAAGTATTATGAATAGTAATAATTCTATTGAATCTTTTTTTAATTTAGACAATGTAGATGAATATAAAAATATATTTAATGAAAATAAAAAAATACAAATACAAAATATTTTAAAAGATGAAATTGCTGAATTATTATTTAAACATTCCATTATGGATAAAAATTGGGTTTTAGCTACAGGACACGATGCAATTAAATTTGAAAAAAAAATAAATAAACAATTTGAAAAGGCAAATTCAATTCAAATTAAAAAAATACAAGATAAATTTAAAAATGATAAATTCTCATATATATTTCACCGTTCTATGAATAATAAAATACCCAGTTTTTTGGAATTTACATTAAGAAAATATATGGCATCAAAAGAATTTTTAGATTACTTAAATAGTATTACTGATTTAAATATAACTACACTAAATACATTATTTATGTCAAAATACAAAGGTGGACATTTCTTAAGTCCACATAGTGATAAAGGCAATGGAAAAATAGCATTTGTAATAAGTTTAACAAAAAAATGGAGACCTGAGTACGGAGGTATATTACATTTTATGAATGATGATAAAACGAAAATAATTGAATCATATGTACCAGAATTTAATACATTGATGTTATTTGAAGTACCGGAAGAAGGAATACCTCATTATGTTAGTCATATTGTACCATATATAAAAGAAGAAAGATATTCTATTACTGGATGGTTTAGTTAAATATATGTAATTCCAGTTAGTAATGAAATATATTTATTATCTTTATTTTTTATCACAACTTGATTAATTTTTAGGTCATTTTGTTTTATTTTAATAATATACTTATTATCTTTCTTAATACAATATGAATTACCATTTATTATAATTCTTAAATAATTTATTTTATTGAAACATTTTTCACGATATGATGTATATGTTACTATATTGTTCTCATTAAAATCATTAATAATTGTTTGTTTATATTCATTAAAAATATTATTAATGATTTTAGTATTTTTATTTATAATGAGATTTCTATCAATCTTTAATGCTTTTACATATCCTGATTCATTTCCTATTGACGCATTATATTTTATATGATTATTTTTTGTTTTTTTATAAAAAACTATATATAAATCATTATTCGTAAAATTAAGATTATTATTATCATTAGTATTTGAATTATTATCATTAGTATTTGAATTATTATTTAAAAAACTATTTATAGTATTTCTATTATTTGATTTTGATTTAGTTTTATTATTTTTAATAATTGAATTTACAATAATTGAATTAAGACTATTTTTTGGCAGTGTCAAATAAGTAAATAGTGAAGAAGTATTCATATTATTAAATATATCATCGACCATCGTTTTGGCAAAATCTATATATTTATACGGAATACATATTGGTATTTTTGTTTGATTATATTTTTTTAAATAATGATATTGTACATCATAAATCCAACTAATATAATATTGATATTTAGACAAACATGTACCATATGTTATAATATTATTGTTATTCTTAGAATCTTCATCAAATTTTTTATATAAAAAATAGTGTTTATTTTCTTCTAATTGTATAGAATGTATAGAATTATTATTTTGCATATGTTTCGATTTGATATATTTTTCTAAATATTTTTGTGCATCACATTTAAATGTACCAGTACTATTTCCTATCACATTATAATTATTTTTAGTAGTAACAGTAGTAGTTATACATAATTCATCAGTTGTAAATGTTTCACCTCCTTTTTTATTTTTCTTTAATAAGATAATTAATTCATTTTTATTTAATTTACTATAATTTTTAATATTTCTTAACTTGCATAATTCTATCAAATCTTTTTTAGTAGAATCTATTAATTTCATATATATATAACTATGATAAATAATGTAATAGTAAGTATCTAAATCTAAAATGATAAATAATTTAAATAAAAATTGATATATATTTATATTAAATATAAATACTATAATATTTTCATAAATTAAAAGTAAGAATGAGTACAAAAATACCAGAAACTCCTCCGCATCATATTGGTAAGGAATTATCACTGAATCAATTGATAGTTTGGTTCAATAATGTGAAAAAAGAAATTGACTTAGATATTTATATACATCCCGATATGCTAAATGTATTGGATGAATATAAAAAGGATTCAGAATCAACATGGTCAAATGGAAAATATTATCAATATGGACAAATTCCTACACATCCTGACGACGCCATTACGCAAAAAACATTACAAACAGCTCTAGATACAAATTCGACGCGATTGTATGAATATGGTGGTCCATGTAATAGTTTCGAAGCAGCTTCTATTGCGAATAGTGAAAAGAGTTTCATAAATCTATTGATATTGTTGGACTTTTATTATTACAGATATAATGAAATAATCTATGCTCCAGAAGGTTCTGGATACAAAAAAGCTTTCGAAGCATGGACAGACAGGAACGATAATTTAAAATCTAAATAATTATATAAATTTATATTATAACTTGTATTAATTTGAAAAAACCCAATACCTTCTTAAAGGAAATGATACTGTAAAAAATATAATTACTGTTACAGTTAACCGTATTAGAATATTATAGTATTGTTTATAGTAATGTATATTTTGATATATTTTTTCAAAATATGATACTATATCTTTTTTTCGATTCAATAAATAACAAGAACCATATAGATTACTACCTAAAACAAAAAAATCTGATATAATAAATTTATAACCATATTTTATACTTAATATAGATGTATCTACTATAGCTTTTTGTTGAAAATAATAATTACATATAGAACCAATTATTAATGCAATACTTGTTGATACATTAACATTAATAAAAAAGTCTAAAATATATGAAATACTTAAATAAATCATTGTTGATGTTGTACCACCAATCATGGATTTTATTACTTTTTTATATTCTTGCATAACCTTATAATATACATATATAAAAGTATAAATTAATTACTATAAATATTTACGAAACTTGCGAATAAATTAAGTAAATCTAAGAAGAAGTCAATAGAACTTTTAGGATAATTTGGATAATTAACGCATATCTTAGCCATTTCAAACATTTTAGATGTATCATATGATACAAATACTGAAAATAACATAATTACAAAATAAGAAATATATAAAGATGTATTTTTATATTGTTCTGTATCTTTTGTAAAAAATATATTGAATAATGCTATAATAATAACTGCAAGTAATCCAATAATTAAGCCAGGCATAACATAACTATATGTTTTACTGAAAAATGTTGGATAAGAATAAACAATAATTGACATTAAAATAAATACCAATGAAGTAGATAATAATGCATCATCTACAACTCCTGCTAATTCTTGGGATTTAAAATAAGGAAATATCATCGTTGATATAGACGCTAAAAATAATACCCATATAATATGATTATAAAAATGGCCTTCTTTGCTAAAATTAGATGTAAATACCATCATTATAATAAAAATAAATGATAATATAACACCTATTAAAATATATTTACCTAATTTATTATATATATAATTCATTGGCATAAGTTGATGTTTTTCTGTATCATTTTTTGAAATAAATTCATTAATAACATATGCAAATAAACCAATTAATGTAATTGATAATGCTAAATACAAATAAACATTAAAAACATAATTATCACATGTTGGCATACCATTTTTAAATGATACTATTGAAATTAAATAAAGAATAATTATAAATGCGATAATACCCGCATATAAAAAGAATTTAGTAAAACTTTGACTCATATTACTTATATATTATATTATTTTTCAATAAAAATTGATTTAAATTAAAATAAACAATTATACTTAAAAATCTTAAAATGGAAAAAATAAATAATAGCGATGACAATAATGATAATTATGACATTAATGATAATGATAATGATAATAATAATGATTATATACAATCATTAGAATCTTGGGATTATAGTGATGTTAATATAAATAAATTTGATGAAGATTATGTTAGACCACCAATTGATATTATTAGAGAAAGATTAATACCAGATGATAATGCGTTTTTATACAATGGTGAACCATATAATCATGATATGAATAATGATGATATGAATAATGATGATATAAATAATTATGGTATGAATAATGATGATATAAATAATTATGGTATGAATGTTCATAATATGAATTATGATAAATTATATATTGATGAATTAAATTCTGCGATCGAAGAGTCAAAATTAATGCATGAAAAACAAATTGAAATAGAAAATAATATAAAATATAAAATGGAATTATTTCAAAAATTAGATATACAATTGGGTTATATATTATTACAAAAAGACGAAGAAATAATATTTTTTAATAATTGTTTTAAAGAAGCACGAGATGATTATATAAATAATAATAAAGAATATATTTTTTTATACAAGGGACATTACGATTATTTAAATAATTTTTTAGATGATATATATACGAAACCTAAAAATAAAAATCGAAAAACAAAAATAGATGATGAATTATATAATTTATTAATAAATTGTATGAAATATTATTAATATTATAAATAAAGTAATTTTAAAAAAATTATATATATAATACATGTCAAGTAAAATAAAGACTATTTATAAATATTATTTATACGAATGTAATAGAAAAGATGACATTGAAAATAACATAGAAGAAATACAAAATCCAGAATTCAAAATAACAGATATTATAAAAAATGACCAATATTATAGAAAATATTTTTATAAATTACATAAAAAATTATTAAAAAAACAAGATGAATATGAAGAAGAATTAGAAATAGCGAATAAAATATTTGAGATAAATGAATTATTTAATGAACATTTGGATATTATTGAAAATTTAAAAAATAAAATAAATGAATATAACTTAATAAAAAAGTCCATTGAAAATAAAAAATTGTTGAAAAATGTAAAACAAATGTATTTACGCGAAATAAAACAACTTATAAAAACTGATGAAAACAATTTAAATTTTGTTTTGAACATACTTTCATAGCCAAATATGTAGATAAAATTGTGAGATAAAATTGTGAGATAAAAAATTGAATATATTATTATAACAATGATTAATGAACAAACAATGAATAAATTTAAATTATCGTCAACTAAAGATGTTATAGAATTATATGATTCAAGTATATTAAATAAATATGCTTCTGATGATATGCTTATTTCGAAGAATAATTATGAACATAAATGTTATCTTTTTTGTTATGGAAGTAATTCGTTACAACAAATTAAAAAAAGAGTGAATAATAATAAATTGATATCACAAAAAGCATATCTTCCAAATTACTCGTTAATATTTGCTGGTAAAAGCAATAAATGGAATGGTGGTGTAGCATCAATAATTAAGATTGATACAAATGATATGGTTAAAGGGTCAATTGTTTATCTTACGGAAAGCGAATTTGTAAAATTAGATAAATTTGAAGGATCTACAAAAAATAAAAATCCATTCAGTAAGATGGATAATTTATATAGAAGACAATATATAATAGTTAAAGATAAAGACAATAATGACATTCAAAGTATAGCATACATTAAAAATAATCAAAAATGGATGGAATATCCATCAAATGAATATTTAGAAGCTATTAAATCTAATTTAATACAACATTGGGACGAATATAATATATCATCAATGTCTAATAAAATTACTATAATTGACAGTGAAATGGAGATTAAAGGAATTTATTAATTTTAAATTATCAAATTATCAACTTATAAAGCATCATCAAATCTATATTTTCTTTTTCCATATCTTTCTTGTTTCATTTTTTTATAATAATACAATTTTGTGCAAATGAAATATATTTTAAATTATCAAAATCTATTTTATTAAATTTTTTATCAACATTACTATAATATAATATTTATTTTATCATATTTATAATTTTATTAGATGTTATATTTAATTTTTTCATTATCATAATTAACATAGTAACGTCACTATTTGCTCTATGTGCGACTGGACTATATCCAAATAAATGTTCAAATATTTTCAATAAACTTCTATTTGATACTTCATCTTTTAAAAATAATCTTATAATCATACGACTATCTAAAAATCTTGCTTTATTTTTATCTATTAAATTTTTTTCAATCATAATTTTATGATCAAAACTTGAACCATTATGAGCAATAAAAATAGGATTTTCACAATATGAAAAAATATTATCAATTTCTTGTGAAAATTTCTGGTAATTATCACCATAATTTAACAATTGTTCATTTGATATTGATGTTAATTCCATTATTTCATATGGGATAAATGGATTATGTTCTAATTTTACTAATCCTGATGATGGAATTACAGATGTGTCAAATTCTTCAAAATGACGATCTATAATATCAATAAATTTATTATTTGTAATTAATCCAGTCGTTTCTAAATCATAAATAAAAATCATATTTCGTAATTTTTCTTTCACGACAACACTTAATAATTTTAACAATTCATAATTCATAAATCTATCTTTTTCTAAAATAATTTTATATTTTTTACCAAGTTGAAAATTCCATAATTCCAAGTTATATAGTTTATCTAAATTCGGTGATAATAAAGTATTGTATAAAATAATTTGCATTATATTTTTTTTATGCAATGATGATGTAAATTTAATATCAATAATTGAATCATCTGTTAAAATATCTAATTCTCCACGAATTGGCAATTTATTATGTTCATATATTGGATGAAAAGTTAAATTACTTGTTATATCATTAGAATATTCAATTATTTTATCAATATAATATTGAATACTATTAATATTTTCTGTAAAATCTTTCTTCCATAAATAAGCTGTTTCATTTGAATTTTGATAATAATAAAGTGTTATTTGAAAAATATTATATATTATTTCATCTTTACTTGCTTTATTTGATTCTATTTTTTTTATTAATTTAAGTAAAAAATCTTTAGAATAATAACTTACATCATTATAACAATCTAAAAAGAATTCTTTATTAAAATCATTATCCATTAAATTCATTAAATGTTCATATAATTCTTGTTCTCTTTTTTTAAATGTTTTTTTTATTAAATCAAAATCTTTTAATTTAACTAAATCTTTCGCAATAAATGGACATTTTAATTTTAAAATTTTATATCCTTGAATCATATTTTTAGGAATTAATATTGTATTATTTAATATTCTTTTTAATTTATTAATAAAATCAGACTCTTTATTTTTATTTTTACAATAATAAAAATTAAAAATGTTTTCAATAAAACATCCATATAATGTACAATACTCATTATATTCATAAATATTATGTTCTCCTTTAAAATCATCAAATAATTCTTCTTCTATTATTTCATATTTAATTATTTTTTCAAATACATATAAATGTTTATCATCAAAATATTTTTTAGAATTTAATAATCCTGTAACTGTATAATAAGATGGTTTTATTTCTTCTTTAAAATTTAATTTATCTAATAATTTAAATTGCATATTTTCAGCAAAATATAAATATCTTGGACAATTTTTTAATTCAAACCAAGAAAATTTTTTTCTATCAATATAAATATTCATTGAATAACATGCTCTACTCAATCCAACATACCATAAATATTTAAATTCATTATATTTTTCTTCATTTGGCATCATTCCAAAAGTTGTCACATGAAAGTTTAAAACATATACTTCATCAAATTCTAATCCTTTTGATCCATGTATAGTCATTAAATTCACATGACCATCTATTTTTTTAAATTTATTTAAAACAACTTCTTCATTATTTGAATCTTCGTAATGTTTTAAATACTGAATATCATTTTCTTGTAATAAATTTGTCATTAAACTTAATCCAATATTTGAATAATAATCATTTATTGGCTTTGATTTTTTAACAGGACCAATAATTGCAATATTTTTTTTTTCATATTTACTATTCTTTATTTTTAATATAATATTTTCAATGATTTCAGGTATTGTTCCGCAAAATATTTTAGGTTTTTCATATTCTTCTGTCTTTGTAGATATCATATTAGATGTTAATAAATCCCATGGCTTAAATTGATTAATAAAATTAACAATTTGTTTTGATGATCTATAATTCTTAATCAAATTATATTTTTTTGAACTATGATTCATTAAATATTTATCACTCCCATTTTGAAACTGATATATATTTTGATTTGGATCTCCTACCATAATTACATTGCATCCTGTTATTTTTTGAATATTTTTAATCAGTGTATATTGAATTTCTGATATATCTTGTGCTTCATCGACAAATATTACTTTTAAATTTTTAAATTCATGCATTTCTAATACGTCATTTTTATTATCAAATAATAAATCATTTGCAGCGATTATAATCGTATCTTGTGATGATGAACTTTTGCCTAATATTTTAACAATTATTTTACCTGCTAAAGAATGTAATGTTTTAATATTACGTATTGAAAATAATTTTTTATTTTGTTTTTGACCTTTTTCTATAAAATCCATACATGCACGTCTGCTAAATGATAAAATTAAAAAATCATTATTTTTTTCTATTTCATTTATTTCAAAATGATATATTATTTTACCAATAATAGAAGCTGTTTTACCACCTCCTGGTATTCCTAATAAACAACTATCTTCTATATTTGATTTTATAAAATGTTTTTGTTCTTCGTTATATTTAATATCAATCATTAAATATTAATTATTAAAAAATATTTATATATATTTATCTTTAAAAATAAAAAATTAATAAAATAAATACATATAATTAAAAATGCAATTTATTATTAAGAAAATAGTATCCACATTCATTGTCATAGCCTATTTCTATTTTATATTATATATGTTACTTTATACAATAAACTTACATACTTATATTAAATTATAAAATAAATTTTTCGATATTTAAATTAATATATTATATAATATTATAAATATCAAACGCCTTAGAAAATAAAATAAAATCTTTAAAGAAAAAAATTTTTAAAAATAAAGTAGCATATACTGAAATTGAACTTAAAAATGATAGTAAATTAAATGATACATCATTTGAAAATGTTATATTTAAAGGAAATAATATAACTAATTTAAAAATTCATAATTGTATGTTTTTAAAATGTAGAATACATTTAAAAAATGCTAAGAATGTTTCAGTAACAAATAATATAATTGCATCACCATTTTTAGTAGATAAATACCCAAACTATGTTAATTCTAAAGGTGAACAAGCTAAATATGCGAGAGGTATTGAATTAGTTGAATGTGATATCATTAAAAATGAAAATAATGAGTTAGTTGGATGCTTAGGAGAAGCAATCTATATAGAAAATATTAAAAAAAATCAATATAATATTATTAAAAATAATCTTATAGAATTATCAAGTGTCGATGAAGTAGATACTAATTTAGAAGCTTCTATTTTTGTTAGAAATAATAAAGATGGATATATTAATATTACTGAAAATACAGTAAGATATAATTTACCTAACTCTAATCAAATTAATAGATGTGATGGAATTGAAGTAAATTTAAATAGAGCTAAAGATTATGCCGGTGACGATGGATTTATTGATAATATTGCGGGTCCAAGTGATGTACCAGTTACATTATTTGCTAATATTACAAAAAATAATATTTTAAGTTTGAATGGTTCAGCAGATGGTATTGATATCAATGTAGGAAATAATGGTATTTTAAATTTAAATATTTTAGAAAATACTGTATCTGATGTTGGAGATGAAGGTTTAACATTAGATTCTTATGGTCCTAAAGTTAAAATCAATTGTAATATTGAAAATAATTATTTTAGTACTACTGGTTCAAAAGGTGGTAGAAAAGATAAAGATGGAAAATATGATGAAGATGGTTCTACAGATGGTATGGTTCTTACTTTAAGTGAATTAATTGATGGTACTACTATGAAAAATGATACTATTAATTTAATTTATGATTTTGTTATTAGAAATAATACATTTATTGCTGATTCTGAAAATTTAGCAGGAACAAATGAAAGACCTGATAAAGCTGAAGGAATTAAAATTGCTGTTGGTGAAAAAATAGATTCAGAAAAAGGTGGATTAATTACTTTTAATGGAACAATTGTAAATAATGTTGTAAAAACAAGAGCTGGACCTGGTTTTAAAGTTGTATTTTTAGAAAAAGCAATGAATATAAATTTATTAACTAATTTAAAAATAAGTGATAATGAATTTGAAAAATTCAATAATGCTTATGAACATGGAAAACCTTATACACAATTAAAAGATATTGGAGAAATAGTATTTTTAGAAGAATCTACTAATTCTAAAGTATTAGAAGGTTTAGTAAAAGTTAATAGAAATAAATTTTATGATATGACAAATTCTTGTCCAAAAGTATCAATTATGAATGAAAGTGATCCTGAAAATGTTAAATCATTAAAGGTTAAATACAATGATAATCAAGGAGCTACTTTATATAGTAATATATAAATTATGATTAATAAAATGAAAAATAGTTTTTAATATTTAAATTAATAAAATATAATTAAAATATATTTATAAATAAAAAATATATTTGTTTTAATTATAATGGGGTCATCAGTTTCTAAAGAAGAAACTTGTAATAAATGTAAAAAATGTGAATGTATTTGTTCTAAAAAATCAAAAACCTGTACCAAATGTAAAAAAAATAAATGTTGTTGTGATAAAACCCCTAAAAAATGTACCAAATGTAAAAAAAATAAATGTTGTTGTGATAAAACCCCTAAAAAATGTACCAAATGTAAAAAAAATAAATGTTGTTGTGATAAAACCCCTAAAAAATGTACCAAATGTAAAAAAAATAAATGTTGTTGTGATAAAACCCCTAAAAAATGTACCAAATGTAAAAAAAATAAATGTTGTTGTGATAAAAATCAGAATTTAAAAAAAAGTAAAAAATAAAAATTGATTATTATTTATATAATTATTAGAAATAAGTTTATTATTCCTAATATAATGGATGAAAAAAAAAATAATTATCTTAAAACAATTCATTTTTTAGATAGATATGGTAAAATTATATTATTATGTAAGTCATGTAAAATATTTGAAATATACAAATATGATTCTTTAGAAATAGAACACAATAAAGATTGTGATATATTAAAATGTCGCGACTGTGGAAATAATTCTATTATACCAATTACACAACACGTGTCAATATATGATTTTAAAAATTTAAAAGAATAATTATATAATTATATAATTATATAATAATCATAAAATTGATAATATTATAAATATATTAAAAAAATGAAAAAAAATGAAATATTATTATTTAAAAAATAATAAATAAAGAGTAACATGGAATATAGGAATAGTAACATGGAATATAGTCATATGGAATATAGAAATATTCCATATAATAATATGGAATATAGAAATATGGAATATAGAAATATGGAATATAGAAATATGGAATATAGAAATAGTAACATAGAATGTAGAAATAATATGTTATCGTATATAAGAAAAAATAAACATTTAGTCAATTATTTGATAAATTTTAAAGAAAATAAAAGTTTTATGTATAATAATGATACTGAAATAAATGAAATACATACTTCAATCATTGAAGATGGCATTGACTTATTAACATTCTCAACATGTTTGAGAAATTGTCAAAATATATTAAAAAAAGAAATAAAATATGATATATTTTCTACTTTTAGTAATATTATATTTTATTCAAAAAAATAATTTAAATTATTAAAATAAAATTGATTTAAATTAATTTTAGATATTATAAATAGGAATATAATGAAATTTTATGCTGTACATAGAGGTGTAAAACCAGGTATTTATGCAACATGGGATGAATGTAAGAAACAAGTTGATGGATTTAATGGCCCAATCTATAAAAAATTTGATAATAAAAATGAAGCAGAGATTTTTTTTAAAAATGGATTTAATCAAAAAACATTTCAAGATAAATATAGTAAAAAAATAAATAATTCAAAAAAAACTGACGAAAAAAATGAAAAAATATTAGATGATTTATTAAAAAATACAGATAATAAAGTATTCGCATATACAGATGGAAGTTGTATAACGTTTAAAAATGGTATTACAAAAGCAGGATATGGTATATATATACCAATGCGTAATATTAAGGTATCCGAACCATTAATAAATCAAAAACAAACGAATAATAGAGCTGAATTAACAGCAATATTAGAATGTGTAAATCATTTAAGTGAGGATGATTTAAAAAATGAAATTATCATAATAACAGATTCCAAATATTCAATGTATATATTTGATGGAACGGGTGAAAGATACGAAAAAGATAATTATATGAAGGAAGGGAAACAAGTACTTAATAAAGATTTAGTAATAAAAGCATTAAAAATAAAAAGAAAATATAACATACGATTAGTTAAAATTAGAGCACATACAAATAAAGATGATATTCATACAATGAATAATGACATTGTTGATAAATTAGCAAAAAGTGGTGTTTATAAGAATGTATCAACATTTAACGAATATGATAAATATAATGATAAAGATATAGATACATCTATATATTCAAAATATCATGATATTTATCAAAAACTTCCAGATAATGAAATTAATAATATTAGCAAGAATATAACAATGAATGATATATTTGAATATGATGAATGTAGTGAAAGTACAGTGAATGAATATAAAAATAAGAATAAGAATAAACTAAAAAATAATGAAAGTTTAAGTCAATGGTTTATACCAATAAAAAAAAAATAAAATATTTATTTTGTGCATATTCCGGTTGTTTTACTTGTAACGATATAACACCCACTTCTTAATGTTAATGTTGTATATTCATATGTATTATCAACAAAAATTCTTAATAGATATGTCACATTATTTGTATTATCTCTTCTAATAATATTTTCTTTTATTTTAGTACTCATTATACTTATTATAAACTTTTTATTTTTAATATATTAAAATTTAATTTGGTATTAGAATGAGTTAGAATGAGTTAGAATGAGTTAGAATGAGTTAGAATGAGTTAGAACGAGTTATAATATAAATATTATTATATATGTTTATTTTAATTTATTATGGATAATAATGGTAATTCTGATAATTATAAGAAATGTAAAATTTGTAAGAAAAATATTAGTATTACAAGTTATAGAATACATAAAAATAAATGTGAGTCACAAATGATAATGAATCCAAATAATCATATGTTAACAAGTCATATACAACTAATATATCAAATGTTGGATAAATACAATGAATTATTTAAAAATTTTGTTAATAATAAAACAATAGCATTGGTTGGTCCTGCTGAATCAATTTTAAATACAGGAAAAGGTAATTTAATTGATAAATTTGATATAGTAGTAAGATTAAATAAATCATTACCTATTCCTAAAAATATGGAAAATGATATTGGAACAAAGACAGATATTTTATATAATTCATTAAATATTACAGATTTTCCAGGACAAAATAAATTTGGAAATACTATTTTAAAAAATAATAATATAAGTTTTTTATGTTCATCCTATCCAATTGAAAATGAATTCTTTAAGAATGATATATTAAATTATATTCAGAGAAGTAAATTTGGTGTACCTTTTAAAGTATTAAATAATAAAATATATAATTCAATTGAAAAATCTATCGGTACAAGACCATATACAGGAACATCTGCAATAATGGATTTATTAAATTGTAATATTAAATATCTCTATATTACCGGGTTAGATTTCTATACAACAAAATATTATAATGAATATAGAAAAATAAATAAAGAACAATTAAAAAAAAATAGAAGTAATTTTTATCACAAGAGTGAACCACAGCTTAAATTACTCGAACATTTATCATTATATGATGATAGAATAATATTGGATAATTATTTGGATAAATTACTATATAATAAATATTACGATGTTACAAAAATATTAAATAAATACAAACATGATATTTTTTCATTTGAAAATCAACAATTAAAAGATTTTTTTCATTTGAACATATGTAATATAACATATAGTATTTTATCAAATGATCGACCAAATAATGATAAACCAACAGTAATATTTACTAATAATAAATTTATTAGTAAAGAAAAAAATGTATATTTGATTTATATTACTCCTAATATGGATGAATTAAATAAATTGAATAAAAATTTAGAAGAGAAGATATATATTGGTAATTTTTTCTATAAAAAACAACATATGAATCAAAAAATATTAATTTATCTAAATATTAATTATTTAAATTTTATTAAAAAAACATTAATGAAAATAAATATAAAAAATTGTAATGTACATTTTTTAATGTTTATAAGTTTAATAATATATTCAAAAGAGAATCATTATTTTAATTCAAATGAAATATTAAAAAATTGGGGACTAAATAACGAAGAGAAAAAATATTTTTTATTTTTAAAAAAGAAGAATTCTTTCAATGATTTAGCTTAGTTTAATTTTTATTATGAATAATAAGAAACATTAACGCATAGCTAAATAAATTTATTTTATCAAGATATTTATCTTTAATAAAAAATTTAAAATTCTGTAAATCATTATTAATGTGTCCTATTTCTTCCTCAAAAATATAAAGTTTATATTTGTGTTTTTTATTATCATCATTGTTGCCATTGTTGCTATTGTTGCTATTATTATCTTTTTTTAAATAGTAATAATTATATTCAAAATCATTATATATTTTTATTTCTTGATAATTTTTATTTATTATAAAAATAAAGTCATGTTTATATAATTTTTTTAAATCAATGATATATTTATTATGTATTCTTTTTACTAAACTACCTATCTTATTATTATCTTCCCCATAAATATCAAATTTTTTTTTGTCTTTTGTTACATTAACTTTCATAAATAACTTATGATTATAATTAAACATATAGAATTCAAAATATTTAGATTTTTCATGAAATGATAAATAAATATTTTTTAAAAATAAATTGTGAAAATTTTTAAATTTTTTACTAATACATATGTCTTTATTATTTTCTTTTATTTTATTTGAATTAAATCCATTATTGAGAATTTCATAAATATTTATAAAATTTTCATGTTTATTCAATGAATTATTAATAATAGTAAATAATAATAATAGTAAAATAATATATAATATTATTATTTTATTCATATTATATTAATATAAAAAAATTAAAAGTTTATAGTTTTATAGTTTTATAGTTTTATAGTTTTATAGTTTTATAGTTTTATAGTTTTATAGTTTTATAGTTTTATAGTTTTATAGTTTTATAGTTTTATAGTTTTATAGTTTTATAGTTTTATAGTTTTATAGTTTTATAGTTTTATAGTTTTATAGTCACTAAATAATTTATGACTTATTAATTTATTTTAATTAATGAAAAAAAATAACAATCATAAATTTAAATTATAAAAAGATTGATATAAATATCCTATAAATAATAAATAAATTATTTATTAACAATAATACAAGAAATATGATATTTTATGAATGAAATCTATTTATATCTTCGATTTATAAACTTCAAAAAATACATTATTTTTATTTTGCGGAAGTAATCCAACTGTTTTAAACATATCTTCTTGTACAGTATATTTCATTTTTTTATCAATTTCATCACGTGGAATCATATCTGGTCCTTTATTAAATTCCAATAAATATGTATTTAAATTATTATCAAAAATAACATCACCTCCAAAAAGTTGAAAACAAATTGTATTTTTTATATTGTTACTTTGAAATACATTGTTACTTAGACATTTTGATAATTTGGTCATCAAATTATATATATTATTTGCTAATAGATTACTATCTTTAGAATCATTTTTAACATATTGAAACAGTTCATTAAGACTACGTGGATTTTTTTTATACACAGTCATGTCTAAATTATAACTTGTAATATTTGATTCAAAATCAAAATTATTATCATTATATTCTTTTTTAGTATAAATACATTTTCCTAATTTAGAAACATAAAATATTTTATAACCATTGTGGATTACAATTAATAAATAAATTCTTAAATTGACTTTACGTCTATTGACTAAATATAAATTTGTCAAATATTTTTGAACAACTCTATAATTATCTATTACTGAAGTCATAATTACATGTAAATTATTTGTTAATTTTAACCCTTCTTTGCGTTGCACATTCTTTTTTAATATATAAATATTTTTAGAATTAAATTGTTTTTTAAATAATTCCATATCATATGAACTATGTAAAACAAATGACTCAGGCATATATTTTGCTGCTTGTTTACGTCCATAACAACTAACTAATGATTCCCATATTTTATTTTTACTTACAATAGTATCACATCCATTAATTCCAAAAATATATTTTATATTATTATTATTATTATTATTATTATTATTACGATTATTAATTGATAATAGTTCTTTTTCTACATAATTATATCCACATGGTACATATATATCCCAATTTTTATTATTTTTATTTATATTATAATTATTAAATATTTCATTTGTAATTCTGCCTAATTTTTTAACGTCACATCTATAATAATTTTTATTAATTGTAAATTTTTCTATATTTTTGTATTTTTTGAATCCAATTAATAAACCAATTAAAATAATTATTAAAAATATAAAATATTTTAAAGAAATATATTTATTTATATGTTTTTTTACCATTGTGTGTCTATATTTAATATATATAATTTTATAAAATATATTAAATTATAAAATCGAAATTATATTATAGATATATTCATTTATTAAAGTATAATATTATTATAGTTGAATTTATTTTATTAACAGATTTTATAATACTATTTGGTATTATATGTGCTATATACAATATGTGTATTTATTTATGAAAATATAAAAAAAATATATAATAGACATGCAATATATCACATCTGAATAATATATTAATTAAAATAATATTTTTCAAAATATTTCCAACAAATTGTAAATACAATACCTTGTATTCCATTTGTTAAAATGCGTGTTTTTAACCCTCTTCCAAGTAACCCTTGTACACCATCTTCTTTTATAATTAACTGAACTGTATCTTTATAATTAAGATTATCTTTGTTTGTCTGTTTCATTGTTTTAATTACACGCAATGAATTTGAACAACAATCAGAAATAACA